>Ga0302286_10000122_pt1 | contig 67394 bp, 54 predicted proteins | sample III_Fen_E2_3_FD_198765 | JGI IMG/M metagenome (GOLD analysis project Ga0302286, IMG submission 198765) | Peat permafrost microbial communities from Stordalen Mire near Abisko, Sweden - III_Fen_E2_3 | ecosystem: Environmental > Terrestrial > Soil > Wetlands > Permafrost | place: Sweden: Abisko...
TTAATAAATTATTTATACTTTTGTTTATTATAAAAAGTTGATAATCAGCGAATATTTTTGAGCAGTTTATCGACTTTTAATCAGACCAATGTGGAATTGAAACATTTTAATGAGTTTTATTCGCAGTATTTTAGATAATCTTTTAATCAGACCAATGTGGAATTGAAACCGAAAGACCAAATTTTATTACTAAACGCATACAAACTTTTAATCAGACCAATGTGGAATTGAAACGAGTTACATATCGAATGCACTCGAACGGTTGATACTCTTTTAATCAGACCAATGTGGAATTGAAACTTAATAAAGAAGATATTTAGGCCGCTTCATTTCTGGCTTTTAATCAGACCAATGTGGAATTGAAACATTTTCGGTGTTCATTTATGACCATCAAGGCGGTAACCTTTTAATCAGACCAATGTGGAATTGAAACTTGTGTCTAATGCTTTATTAAGGGATTCGATAGTATCTTTTAATCAGACCAATGTGGAATTGAAACCTGTGAATGGGATACAGGTAGGAGGTAGAAATTATCTTTTAATCAGACCAATGTGGAATTGAAACTCGTCAAGATAGAATGTGGTTGTCACCGCCTCTTCTCTTTTAATCAGACCAATGTGGAATTGAAACGCGGCTATATTCCCCGCCTACAACCCCGCACCTCTCTTTTAATCAGACCAATGTGGAATTGAAACCCAAGTAGCTTAGCGATATGCCTATATGTATGTGTCTTTTAATCAGACCAATGTGGAATTGAAACCCCAAAGCCTTCACGCTTAGAAATCAAGACGCTTTACTTTTAATCAGACCAATGTGGAATTGAAACACACTAAAGACTGTATCATGGCTTACTACTCAACGACTTTTAATCAGACCAATGTGGAATTGAAACTACTATATATTTCAGGAAGTTTAATCGCATCCCTACCTTTTAATCAGACCAATGTGGAATTGAAACAATTGTAGGCAATGAGTGTTTTCTTGGTCAGATTGCCTTTTAATCAGACCAATGTGGAATTGAAACAGCAGATACATCAGAAGCTGGAAGAGTTGTTGGGTCTTTTAATCAGACCAATGTGGAATTGAAACTGTAGATACCAAGTAATCGAAATGTATTGCAGGGACTTTTAATCAGACCAATGTGGAATTGAAACCACCATGTAATCTTCGCAATTCCTAATGGAGGCACTTTTAATCAGACCAATGTGGAATTGAAACTAAATAAGACTTGGGGCAGACGTTGTAATCGCGAACTTTTAATCAGACCAATGTGGAATTGAAACTATTAAATATCCAGTCAGGCATCAACCAATCGCTTACTTTTAATCAGACCAATGTGGAATTGAAACTTAGATATCCAGACACCCATGTTGGATTGTTTAGCCTTTTAATCAGACCAATGTGGAATTGAAACATGGAAATGAAACCTTTAGCGACGGTGTATTTTACGCTTTTAATCAGACCAATGTGGAATTGAAACTTGACCAGCTTATATCTGGAAGCGGTTGATTCTTTCTTTTAATCAGACCAATGTGGAATTGAAACCTTAATAGAACATTCCAGAGCGTCAAAGCCGTTGACTTTTAATCAGACCAATGTGGAATTGAAACTCGAAATTACGCTCCGAAAAGTCTCTCTCCTTTTCCCTTTTAATCAGACCAATGTGGAATTGAAACGATATAATGACTGTGTCACGTGATGAAAAAACGGGCGACTTTTAATCAGACCAATGTGGAATTGAAACTGTGTCTCCTTCGGGGTTCGCGTTCGGCGATACGCACTTTTAATCAGACCAATGTGGAATTGAAACAAAGTCATTGGTCTTTGCCATTCCTGCATGAATCACTTTTAATCAGACCAATGTGGAATTGAAACTGAAGAATCAAAGGTTTTAATTCATGGAGAATTGACTTTTAATCAGACCAATGTGGAATTGAAACAGGATAAAGTTTTTGAAATGCTAAAACTGGCTAACTTTTAATCAGACCAATGTGGAATTGAAACTTCCTGACCCTTCCAATAAAGCTGTGGTAAACTACTTTTAATCAGACCAATGTGGAATTGAAACTCTATTATAACACGTTCATAGTCTCCCCCTTGAATACTTTTAATCAGACCAATGTGGAATTGAAACTCTATTATAACACGTTCATAGTCTCCCCCTTGAATCTTTTAATCAGACCAATGTGGAATTGAAACTAGGCAACTGTCCATGATTCTAGATCGCATCCTTCCTTTTAATCAGACCAATGTGGAATTGAAACAAAGTTGGGTTGCAGGTAGCTAAGACAATAGGATCTTTTAATCAGACCAATGTGGAATTGAAACGCCGGAGTATTTCCTTTTATGAAGGTTTCCCTTAATTCTTTTAATCAGACCAATGTGGAATTGAAACACAGTATTAAGGTCATAGATAACATGCGCCGCGTTACTTTTAATCAGACCAATGTGGAATTGAAACCGGTGTTTAACTTCAATGCTGCTCCTGCTGCTAATCTTTTAATCAGACCAATGTGGAATTGAAACAAGAAAAATACGCGATAACGCTTTTGCGTTTTGTCTTTTAATCAGACCAATGTGGAATTGAAACTTCAGATGATGACTGTTACGAGACTATTCGAAAATTCTTTTAATCAGACCAATGTGGAATTGAAACATAGTTGAAGCAATTAATAAAGATTTCCCTTCGAAACTTTTAATCAGACCAATGTGGAATTGAAACTAAAGGATCTGCTCAATGTTGTCAATGATGTCGCTACTTTTAATCAGACCAATGTGGAATTGAAACTTACTCAATAAGGATAGTGATCCGGTCGCTTATATCTTTTAATCAGACCAATGTGGAATTGAAACTAAGCATAAACTGTTTTGACTTCTTCAACGTCCTGCTTTTAATCAGACCAATGTGGAATTGAAACGTTATATGAATAGACAATATGCTACTGTCGTCAATACTTTTAATCAGACCAATGTGGAATTGAAACATAAGATCATTGTATTTATTTTCAACGGAGTCAGAACTTTTAATCAGACCAATGTGGAATTGAAACTGAATAAGATAATCTTCAAACTTTTCTCTCCAATCCTTTTAATCAGACCAATGTGGAATTGAAACTAATGTCCGCCTGAATTTACACGAACGCCTACCAGACTTTTAATCAGACCAATGTGGAATTGAAACAGACTATTTGTCCATGAACTTAATTCACATCCCTCCTTTTAATCAGACCAATGTGGAATTGAAACTACACTATGTTGAGAACAAACAATAGTCCAAATCTCTTTTAATCAGACCAATGTGGAATTGAAACAACGAACGCAGGAGAGATAACAATACCAAAAAATCCTTTTAATCAGACCAATGTGGAATTGAAACTATTGAGCTTAGGGGTTGAGTTTACGCAGAAACGTCTTTTAATCAGACCAATGTGGAATTGAAACGATTTAAATATACGATGTCAGCGACTTTCAGAGAACTTTTAATCAGACCAATGTGGAATTGAAACAACATCTTAACGAGCTAAAAGGGCACGGTTTGGCCCTTTTAATCAGACCAATGTGGAATTGAAACTTGGTCTTGCTGTAAGAAACAAACTTCGCAGAGAAGCTTTTAATCAGACCAATGTGGAATTGAAACATGATAACGACCCGGTATTTTGGGGTGGTGGTAATTCTTTTAATCAGACCAATGTGGAATTGAAACGCAAGATATCTGGGTAGTCGAACTTTGAAAAGGCATTCATTTAATCAGACCAATGTGGAATTGAAACGCAGTAAATCCAATTAAAGTATACGGCTTAATTGACTTTTAATCAGACCAATGTGGAATTGAAACTCACAATTAATGATTGTAACTTCAGCCGTCCGACTCTTTTAATCAGACCAATGTGGAATTGAAACATGTCAGTACATGATATCAAAACAACCGGAAAATACTTTTAATCAGACCAATGTGGAATTGAAACATTGATAAAGTTGGGGTCGGAACAATGGCCGTCGGCCTTTTAATCAGACCAATGTGGAATTGAAACTGAGGAGATCGTTATAAATAGACGGTTGCTGGCCACCTTTTAATCAGACCAATGTGGAATTGAAACTCGATATATCTCCCAATGTTCGAAGGTTCTTCATACTTTTAATCAGACCAATGTGGAATTGAAACATGAATTTCTTTTGGTCTGCTTGTGTTCCAATAAGACTTTTAATCAGACCAATGTGGAATTGAAACTAATAATTCTTTAAATGTTCTCATAATAGTTTATTTTCTTTTAATCAGACCAATGTGGAATTGAAACGCTGTAACGGACACGGGGGCCGTAGCCAGAACCTCCTTTTAATCAGACCAATGTGGAATTGAAACACAGAACCAGCAAGAAGAGCCATATTGTGACATTATTAAAGCTAAGTTCTCTAACCACCCGCAAAGCGGACGGCGTCCAGTGGTATGGTTGACGGCGACCTTGAGAACGGACGCAGGGAATGCGCAGATGACTGCAATGCTATTTTGTGAAGGCTCTGGAAGAGACAAACAAATAGCGCAGGAATCAAGCATTCGCAAGGACGGGCGAACAGGAGCCGGAATGCCATGCCGCTGGACAACGGAAGCGCTGGCTTGGTAAACGCAAATTCGTAAGCAGGCAAAAACAAACAACAATGAACACGGGCTCCTTCTGACCTATTCCTGAGAGTGATCTTTTCAAAGAATAAGGTATAACAAATTAATTAGTTGTTGAAGTCCACGACCAGCAGGCTATGCATAAGTTTTTCTCGATGGTTCTTTCTTGCTGGTCGGGCAATGCGGAAAAGAAATCAATGCCGGTTACTTTTTCCACACTGTCAATCGTGACAGCATAATCCTGAAGTGGCTTTTGGGAAGAGGCATTTGGTATGATGAAACCTATGCCCTTCAATTCCGGCTCTGTATAATCGAGAATCACTTTGTAATAGTAGTGCGGAACTGAAACGTTGTCCGGTCCGATAGTCGACAAGTCTCCTTTTAAGACCGGTCCGGTTACGATATAAATTGTTTGGTTTTCTTTGGCCCATTGCCTCACCAGCTCTTCCAGGTGTTTCCAAATGCCTCGGTTAAACGCCGGAACTTGTGGCGACATATTGCTATAGTAGAAAGATTCCTCCATTGCCTGCTCATTCCACTCCATATCACCAGCCGGAGCCAGATGTCCTCTGTCGTATCCGGAATTCTTATAATCATCCTCTGTCGCCGAACCTGAACTGACGGCCTCATCTATACAAAAATGATTTGAACGCTTTACGGTTTTTACGACTTTGGCAGCTGTCAATACATAAGCCACCCAATTTGCCTGTTCATGCTTTTCGTTATAAGACAAGGTATATCCAAGATGCCTGACTACCTCATTATCTTGCTTTGTGATTTTAGGCAGTTCGAGATCCTTTATTTTCGTTCTGCCCTGTGAATAGTAAAATGACAGCGCATTAAATATAATCAAAAGAGAAAAAACAATTTTTTTCATGGCTTACAACTGTAAATCCGAGTCCTGTTTATTTAAAGATACTCTTCTCCGTTATAGAAAAGTTTTTCCCAAAATTATACATACATATTCTTCTGCTTTCAAAGATATCAAAAAACATCTGTGAACACATCCACATTCATAGTTGATTTTAATCCCTATAAATATATTATTAATGTAGAACGAAGCTGAAATATAAACTTTTATCCCGAAAAAATTATTAGTTATAAATAATCATTCTATCTTTGTGGTTGATTTTAATCCACGAAGATATAGTATGAGTATAGAAAAAGGAAACAAAATAAACCAATTACTTCAGCAAGGAGTAAAGGGGGGGCTCTATTTCTCCTCATGGCTTAAAGAAAATGGTTATTCAGATCAATTATTAAAACAATACAAACTATCTGGATGGTTCTCTTCATTAGCTAACGGTGTTAGTTACAGAACGGGTGATTCCATAAATTCTTTTGCCGCTTTTGCTTGTTACAATAAACAAGTAGGAAAATCATTTTATATTGGTGCACATTCTGCCTTGGAATTATTCGGATTCAATCACTATGTACCAATGGGAAAACCACTTTTAATGATAGGACATAGCAGTAAGGAGAAAATAAGTGCCTGGATGAAACTTGATATTTTTGAGCATTCATTGAAGTTCTTTTCTACTGAAATGTTTTTACAACCTCAAACGACACAAATAAAAGTGGCAGATGTTGAGATTACCGCTTCTGTCCCCGAACAAGCCTTTTTAGAATGTCTGGGTTTAGCACCAATGCAGTACTCTTATATGGACTTGTTTTATATTATGGAGCAATTAACCAGTTTACGTCCCGAGATAGTGCAAGCCCTATTAGAGAATACAACCAACATCAAAGTGAAACGATTGTTTCTTTATATGGCAAAGAAAGCGGAGCATTATTGGTTTAAAGAGTTGAATTTAAGCAAAATTGAATTAGGAACAGGGAAACAGCAACTAACACAAAAAGGTGTCTTCGTTTCTGAATTTAAAATAACGATACCCCAAGAACTTTTTGAGTATGAATGAGCGATATAGAGAACAAGTAGCCCTGTTGATAAGAATTATGCCATCTGTTTATAAAATCAAAGATTTTGCAGTGCACGGAGGGACAGCCATCAACTTGTTTATTAAAGATATGCCTCGCTATAGTGTGGACATAGACATTACCTATCTTCCTTTACTCGGGCGTAATGAGAGTTTTAAAAACATAAATGCCCACCTATTAAAATTAAAGCAGATGATTGAGAAAAGTATTCCCAACATCAAAATAATTCATAGACCTGTAGTTTTAAAACTTCAATGCACTTATAATGGTGCAACAGTAAAAATTGAGGTTAATGGTATAAAAAGAGGTATTCTTGGAACAGTGGAAGAACATTTTCTTTGCGAAAAGGCTCAAGCTGAATTCAATTTGGGGTGTGTTGCAAGAATTGTTCCTTATAGCCAATTGTATGGTGGTAAGATTGCAGCTGCACTGAGCCGACAACACCCACGGGATTTGTTTGATTGCAAATATATGGCTTGTGCTTCTTTTGATGAAATCAAAAATGGATTGATGTTTAGTTTGTTAGGTAGTGACAAACCTATTATTGAATCTTTACAACCCAATCCAATTAATCAAGAAGAAGCTTTAAAAAATCAATTCGAAGGGATGTCAAGTACTGCATTTAACTATGAAGATTATGAATTGGCACGAAAAGTTTTATTGAAGAATGTGAATACCTGTCTAACCAACACTGACAAAAACTTTTTAATCTCTTTTGAAAGCGGAATTCCGGACTGGTCAAAATGTTGTGCCGGAGATTTAAGCAATTATCCATCAATAAAATGGAAGAGGCAGAATATAGAGGCTTTTCGGAAACAAAACCAAGAAAAATTTAATAGGGGATTAGAAAAACTTAGTTCTTTTCTAAATGCAGAAAATGTCTTAAATAAATGATTTAAGACATTTTTTTGTATCTGCTTAAAAGATGTTTGGTATCTGAAAGTGAAAGAAAATTCTCTAAAGCAGAAAACACACTTATTTGTAGGAAACACAAACAATCGGCAACCTATATGTAGGATTTGAGCAGATAAATGCAAACCCGTTTTTGCGTACATCACTGAATATCTGCGTTGTATGTATAATGGCACGATAATTGTTCTTTAGACAGTGAGACGGAATACTTCGGCCGATGGCACACTTCGGTATGAAGTAAGTTCTTAACGGAGTAAGCGTACTCCTTATTTTTTACACTACGTTATACTTTAAATAGATAACGTTATCTTGTCCCACTAACAAACTACAAAATTATGAGAATTCCAGTACATGCCAGAGAGCGAAAAACAGTATTATTAATTGTTGCGTTGATCATATCAATGCTTTCCTTTGCGCAGTCAAGTGCCATACAAGGGTATGTTTACGACAAAAGCAATCATGCACCCATTGCAAATGCAGCAATAAAGATTAATGGAACAAAGACAGGTGCGATCTCCGATTCAACAGGAATGTTTGCACTTTCCGGCACAAAATCGGAAAATGTGGCTATCCATATCTCCTGTATCGGATATGCATCGATAGACGCTACTGCAAAAGTGCAAGGTGAAAACATTTTCCTACTTCAGGAAAAAAATCAGGATCTCAATGGTGTGGAAATCATCAGTCGTCGGAAAAATTCAATAAAAGAGACGACAGAGCAACCGCAGGCACTGCAATCCGCTATTCAAACCATAACGACAGAACAAATACAAGAGACGGGTGCTGTTAATGTAATTGAGGCAATGAAATATACCACCTCAGGTAGCTTTACCATGCAAGGTCGTAAACGGAAAAATTTTATTAGTTTACGGGGTCAGTCGATGGATTATGCCATTGACGGTGTATCTTTATACAATTTCATGGATGCTCCCAATGCACTATCTTCCAATATGGTTGAAGAAGTAGACGTAAACCGTTCGAGCAATGCATTGCTAATGGGCTACAGTGGACTAAGCGGTGTTGCCAACTACAAAACCAGGTTGTTTGATAAATTCACAACACTCGCGGAAGTTGAATATGGCACTTTTAATAAGATTCATGCCAATATTACGCATGGAGGTAATATTCACGGTCTACAATACGCCCTTTCCGTCTCGAAAGACAAAACCAACGGACCGACAAACTTAAATGCGGCTGAAGATATGTGGAACGTATCGGGTAAACTTCAATACAATGTTTCCAACAAACTGGAAGTGTCACTTCAAAATTACTACATGAGCGGCATGCGTGAATTTGCTCAAATGCAGAACAGCACATCAAGTTCGTACACTGTGCCGATTTCCAATCTTGCAATGATCTGGAAATTCGACCCTTTACGCTTTAACATTACAATAGGTAAAATAAAATTCACGCCAAGCGACAAAGCGACGACCGAACTTCAGATGTATAACGTTGACAGCCGCCGCGACTGGAACAAACGGGCTTATTATATTAAAACAGTGGGCTCTAAAAAGGTGCTGACGGACTCTATCCCGTCCTATACAACAACGGGCGAACCGGATAAAGTAATCGGCGGAGGAATTTTACAGACATTGCGTCTGGTAGACAACAATATTCTACGAATGGCGGTGATGGGTTCCAAAAAGACTACGCCGACACAGACAAATCCTTCTGGAACAACAGAAAACACGGATATCAGGGTTTTTGACGGAACCCTCGTGGACGAACAAACTTTCGACAAATTATCTCTGAATGGTGGCGTTAAATTTATGCGCAATTACTACAAGAAATATGCTCCGGGCAGCGCTTCCGTCTATATCATAAACCAATGGCAACCGCTCACTGCTTGCTTTAATGTTGGTGCTTCTTATTTGGTCAACAAAAATTTCAGTTTAAACATGATGGTTAGTGATGGTGTTGTCAATGCTCCGGTCGGAGGTCTCGACCAGAATATTGCAGGAAAGGATACCACCTACAACACTGTCAAAAATGAGAGCAGGTTAAACGTCGATCTCGGGCTTGTGGCGTATCTTCCGCATATCGGCGAAGTAACCCTGACTGCCTTTTACATCAATCGCAAAAATGCGTATGAATACACGGGTATTCTTTATTACGATGCGCAAAATATTCAGCAGGAATATCTTAACAACCTCAACATTCGGTCTTACGGGGTTGAATTTCTCTGGGACAGTCCCCGGTATCTCGGGATTCTCACATCAAATATCAATGCAACTTATATGAAATCTTACACGATTGCCAACGGTGTGTCTACCACCTATAGCAATCAGCCTCAGACGATCCTCAACGGTTCTATAACTGCAAGTAAATACGGTTTCAATCTTGCGTTGCTCGGCAAATATGTAAGTCGTTACACATCAACCAGTTTCATAACCCTCGCAACACCAACAACAAAAGTATACATCGGCGATTATGCCAATTTTGATGCTTCGCTTTCTTATGCGGTGCCAAAGACCGGTTTATCAATTTACGGCAGAATTGTCAATATCGGTGATGTGAGATATTGTACCGTATCTCCGGTTTACCCCGATTACGGAAGACAATTTAGCATCGGAGCCAGAATCAAGTTCTAATTCAAAATGAATCATTATGTACAAAATGAATGCCCGCGAATATAGTGAAAAGGTGATGAAGGGTTACTTTCGAAAAGTGTACCCGGTCATTGCCGGGCAAATACTCGAGTATACTGGGGTAAAGGATGGAGTCTGCCTTGATCTGGGTGGTGGCCCCGGGATGCTGGGTATCTCAATGGCGGAAATAACAAATCTGGATGTTGTGATTTACGATCTGCTGCCGGAATGTATAGAAGTTGCCAAAGAAAATATTGCTGAGCGCGGTTTGTCACAAAGGGTTGCTGCACTTCAGGGAGAAGCCGAAAGCATTCAGTTTCCGGACAATTCGGTCGATCTAATAATTAGCCGCGGTTCTATCTTCTTTTGGGAAGACCAGAAAAAAGGGATTGCAGAAATACACCGGGTGCTAAAAACAGGCGGCTGGGCTTATATCGGAGGCGGTTTTGGTACACCCGAATTGCTTGCCGACGTAATTGAAGCACGAAAAGATGATCCGGGATGGGATGAAGGACGTGCCTGTCACAGGAAGAAGAGTCCTCCTGAGCACTTCCAAAGAATACTTGAAGAGCTTGAAATACCCGGAGCTATCCAAAGCGGACCTGCCGGAACATGGATTATATTTCAAAAACAATAAAAGTATGAAAAAATACCAATCAAGATTAGTACATGTCTTACTGTTTCTAACCATATACTGTTCTTTTGCTGCGGCACAATCGACGCACGTTATCACGGATATGGGCGGACGGAAAGTAACCGTACCGAAGAAAATCACCCGTGTTTATATTGATAAGCACTGTGCAATGATGGTAAACGCCATAGCACCGGAATTGACTGTAAACATGGCCTTTGATCTGTCTGTAGAAGCCAAACAGCTACTTTCGCCCGCCTTCTACAAGGGGAAAGTATATACGCAGGGAGCTGCCGAGGAAATTCTTAAATTACATCCTGACATTGTCTTTATGTCCGACGAATTAAGTCCCAGTGTTGTGGAAAGAGCCAACAAGTTGCAGGCTCAACTCAATTTGCCGGTGGTCTTGCTTGAAATGGACATAAAAGGTTACAAGTCGAATATAACGTTTTTAGGCAAGCTACTCGGTAAACCGCAAAAGGCAGCCGAACTGACCGGATTTATCAAAACCTATTTAGATGTTATTGAGAAGCGGGCTAAACTGATACCTCCGAAAGCAAGAAGGCAGGTCTATTATGCCGAAGGGCCGAACGGTCTGAGCACAGACCCATCAGGTTCAAAACACAGCCAGATTATTGATTTCGTTGGAGCGACCAACATATCGAAGGCCAAAATCAATTTAGGCAAAGGGATGTCGGAGGTCTCAATGGAACAAATTATGGTATGGAATCCGGAAGTCATTCTGGTATGGACCGGAAACGCGGAAAATTTAGTGACCTACAAATTTGTAAACACCGACCCCACATGGGCAAAAATCAGAGCAGCAAAGAACAGACAAGTGTATCAGATTCCATGGTTGCCATACGGCTGGTTTGACAGACCTCCGGGAACAAACCGTATTTTAGGTACAATATGGACGGCAAACCTGTTGTATCCAAACATTTTTAAATACGATATGGTAAAAGTGACGCAGGAATATTTCAAAAAGTTCTACCATGTCAACTTAACGGCTGCAAAGGCTAAATCCCTTATCAATCCCAAACCAAAAATGTAAATGCGATGAATAGTTGTATTCCGATTACAGAAGAAGACATATTGATGACTTGCGGGCCACGTCCGCACATGTCGAAAAGAGTTAGCGAGCACGGCATACCCGTGTTGCAACAGGGTGCCCTCAATATTTACACGATTCTCCCCTGCCCGCTTAAAGTCCGCTTTAAACAAGCTTTTGAAGCATTCATGGCGGAACACAACCGCACAAATGAAATGCCCATTTATTGTCCGACCATTCTCGACGGTTCGCCCAAAACCATCGAAGCTCAGATGAAAGATGCCCAAAGTGAAGATGATCTACCGGAGATGCTTGTCACGACCGGGTTCCATACGATCTTTTCAAGACCTTTCAAGCAAAAATACCTGGAGACAGGTGTTTATACTGGATTGACCAAACCTGAGTTTTTGGAGAAGATGCCGGCTGATTATCAGCGAATAGCCAAACAATATAATATCGGATTTCTGGCTTTCGGATCATGGAGCTTGATTTTTGATATGTCCGTAAAAAATGCAGGAGCATACCCGACATGCTGGACAGATCTTGCAAAACCTGAATTTAAGGACAAACTGTCCATTCACGGTTATCATGGCAAAGCCAGCGGCACCAGTCTCCTGCTGGTATTGAAAGAGCGCATGGGCGAAAAGGCGATTGAACAGTTTGGCCAAAATATAAAGAATATCAAGCATTTTGCAGAAGTAATCAAAGGTATTGATTCGCCCGATCCTGATCGTGTAGCTTTCAACATTCTGCCCAATGCGGCATCTGTGCAGATTCCATCGCGTAAGAACGCGGCCATGATCGAATTTAAAGACGGCCCGCTCATGGCTCCGTTGCTTATGTTTGTCAAAAAGAGCAAGACAGAGGCCTGCAAGCCCTTGATCGATTTCTTCTGGAGCGAAACTTTCCGGCAGATACTCGAGAAAGGAGATTTTCACATGCCGGACACCATGGACTGGACCCAGAATTATAGTTTTCCCAGTTGGGATTATCTGGCGACACATGATTTTGAAGAATTATCAGCCGAACTGGATGTAGAATTCCAGAAAGGTTTGAATGTAGTGAAGTAATAGACTAAACGGTATTGAAATATGAAACTAATAACTGTTTCCGGCCCACCATCATCTGGTAAGACATCCACCTTGCTAAATGTAATAAAGGCTTTGCTTGCCGACAAAATGAAAGTGGGCGTTGTAAAATTCGACTGTCTGATGACCGACGACGACAAACTTTATGAAGCGCTTGGCATACCTGTGAGGGTTGGTCTTTCCGGTAATCTATGCCCAGATCATTATTTCGTCAGTAATATTGACGACTGTATTGAATGGGGAAAAAGTATCGGACTGGACTTCCTGCTATCCGAGAGTGCCGGATTGTGCAACCGCTGTTCACCCCATGCAAAAGATGTGTTGGCGGTATGCGTCATCGACAATCTGATGGGAATCAACACGCCAAAGAAAATCGGGCCTATGCTCAAATTTGCCGACATCGTTATTATTACCAAAGGGGATATTGTTTCGCAGGCCGAACGTGAAGTATTTGCTTTTAAGGTAAGACAATCAAATGCCAAGGCAAAAATCATGCAGATAAATGGTATTACCGGACAAGGGGCTTATGAACTGACCTCGCTTTTTTATAAGGCAAACACAACCGAGACACTCAACGGGGGAACTTTACGCTTTTCCATGCCGGCAGCCTTGTGCTCTTACTGTCTCGGCGAAACCAAAATAGGCAAAGACTATCAGATGGGGAATATCAAAAAAATTAAAGCTTAAAGTCAGTCAATAAACGATTATCACATTATGGAACTATTGGAAAAAGAAATATCGACGGTCATACAGGAAATACCCTATATCAAGACCTTTTTTGAGGATTATGGTATTAGTCCGAAAAATGAGCGTACCCGTCTCGGTCAATATATTGACAGCCTGACAAGTGAATTCTATGAGGATATCGGGATTGATAAAGCTCAATTTATCAGTAATCTGGTCGGTTTTGTCGAATTGACGGATCAGAAACCGGCTTTTAAGGTTAGCTCTGTCACTATTATTGGTGGACATGACAAAAGCGGGAATGCCGAAAACACGACCGTTTGTCTGAAAGTGGGTAGTGTCACCAGCATTGTCGGGCCGACGGGTTCAGGTAAAAGCCGTTTGTTGGCCGACATAGAATGGCTGGCTCAGGGTGACACCCCTACCGGACGTATCATCCTGATCAATGAAGAAACACCGGATACCGACTTGCGGTTTTCTCTTGAGCACAAACTGGTTGCACAACTTTCGCAGAATATGAACTTCGTAATGGACGCGTCTGCCGGCGATTTTATAGCCATGCATGCCGAAAGCCGTATGGTGAAGAATGTAAAACAGATTGTCACTGAGATAATCCGTCAGGCAAACCTTCTGGCCGGAGAAAGTTTCACGGCAGAAACAGCACTGACTGCACTTTCAGGCGGTCAGTCGCGGGCACTGATGATTGCCGACACGGCATTACTCAGCACTTCTCCGGTCGTATTGATCGACGAAATTGAAAATGCAGGTATTGATCGCAGAAGAGCTGTTCAGTTGCTGGTTAAAAATGAAAAGATTATTTTGATTGCCACCCATGATCCTATATTGGCATTGACTGCCGAACAACGTATGGTTATCAAAAACGGGGGCATACATAAATTAATTACCACCACGCCGCAGGAGAAAGCCAACTTGGTGGCGTTGGAAGAACTTGATATTAAAATGCAAACTTTACGCAATCGGTTACGCTCCGGTGAGATTATTGAGAGTGCCGAATAAATCGAAACAGATGAGTCCTATTAATACGCAGACATCAGATAAAAAACGTCACTTTTCAGGATTGCTTTTCGTTGGGTTGGCAATACTACTGATTGTAACGATTGTGTTTTCCATTTGTTTGGGACGGTACCCCTTGTCTGTGACTGATATTCTGTCGTACCTGTTTACGGGTAAGAGCTCTGACCAAATGCTTCCCACCGTATTAATCAACGTCCGGTTACCCCGCATTATCGGTGCCGTATTGGTAGGTGGGGCACTCTCTATTTCAGGAGCCGCTTATCAGGGCTTGTTTCGCAATCCGATGGTAAGTCCCGACATTCTGGGTGTAAGTTCTGGTGCCGGATTCGGAGCATCCATTGCTATCATGCTGTCGTTTTCCATGCTGGGCATTCAGGCCATGGCTTTTGGTATGGGACTCTCGGCGGTGTTTCTGGCTCTATCGGTGAGTAAGGTTATTGGCAAAAATCACGACAAGATATTGATGTTGGTATTGTCCGGAATGGTGACTGCCGCAATTTTCAATGCTTTGGTCTCCTTAATGAAATACCTGGCGGATAGTGATACCAAATTGCCTGATATAACCTTTTGGCTGATGGGTACACTTTCACGCATCACCATGGAAGATATCAAGGTGGTTTTACCGGTTGTTGTGATCGGAGCACTACCTATCTTTCTGCTCGGGTGGCGCCTCAACGTGCTTTCTTTTGGTGACGAAGAAGCAAAGACACTGGGTGTCAATACAGGCTTCGTGCGTTTTATTATTATTTGTTGTGCATCGCTTATTACGGCATCCGTAGTCTGCGTGGTCGGACTCATAGGTTGGGTCGGGTTGATCATTCCCCATTTCGCCCGCTTTTTAGTGGGGCCAAACTATAAGGTTTTGTTGCCGGCCTCGTTTTTGTCCGGCAGTATTTTTATTCTTTGGGTCGATGATATTGCCCGGTCGGCTACCACATTGGAAATTCCGATTGGTATTCTGATTTCACTGATAGGAGCTCCACTATTCTTGTTGTTCCTGAAAAAGTCGTCAAAGAAAGCCTGGTAATTTAATTCAATTTCTTATGATTCTCGAAATAAAAAACGGCGTACTTGGTTACGGACACGATACGGTGCTATCGAATATCAATCTTAAATTGGAGATGGGTGAAACGGTTTGTCTATTGGGTAAAAACGGTTCCGGAAAAACAACTTTATTCAAAGTGCTGCTTGGTATTCTTAAACCTTTCTCCGGAACAATTTTGCTCAATGGCATTTCCATAGACCATTGGAACCGGAGACAATTTGCGCAACTGGTGGGTTATATTCCCCAGGCACGCTCACTCCCTTTTCCTTTCAGCGTTTTGGATGTGGTTCTTTTTGGCAGAACGGCTCACCTCGGTACGTTCACCTTCCCAAGAAAAAAGGATCACATAATTGCGGAAGAATGTCTTGAGATGTTGAATATCAGCCATCTGAAAGACCGTATCTTTACCCAGCTAAGTGGAGGTGAACAGCAAATGGTGATTGTTGCCCGCGCATTGGCTCAACAGCCTGCTTTTCTGATCATGGACGAGCCGACTTCAAGTCTTGATTTTGGCAATCAAATTAAAATCATTAAACAAATCAATTCTTTAAAAAACAAATCCCTGGGCATTCTAATGGCCACACATTCGCCCGACCATGCTTTTATGTGTGATGCCAATGTGGCAATTCTCCATCAGAAAACCATTTGGAAATATGGCTATTCCAATGACGTCATAACCGAGGATATTCTAAAGACCATCTATGGTGTAGAAGTGAAGGTTTGCACGATGCCTTCTGAAGACGTTACGGCACGCAGGGTTTGCGTGCCGACGGTATAATCGATAAGTTTATCATCAAGTTTGAAGTATGGCGAGGCTCTGTCAAAATACCTTGAGCAGCATCATTTTATTTTTTTTAGATTAAATTTTGTATTTTAGTTCTTTTTAGAAATTGAAAGAACTACTTTTGCACCACTAACCAATATAAATTAAAAAAATGGACGACGGCCCTGCGAGTAAATTATTATTAACCTGATATTGCAGGGTTACCACTTTTTTGTGCGTATTCCTTGCCCTATCATAAAAGCAAGGAGGTGCATATGACATCTTTCACAACATTTTATTTAAGCCGCATCATCGGGGAGAAAGTTTTTGATACCACCGGTAAGTATGTTGGCACAATCAAAGATTTATTAGTTGATGCGGATTCATCAACTGATGCTTCAGCACGGCCACGTGTAAATGGCATTAAGATAAAAAACGAGAATCAGCTCGCTTATTATTCATTCCAATATTTCCACATTGAGAAACTCAATGACAAAATCAAGGTTATTTGCAATCAATTATCTGAATTATCGACGGATAGTATTGAAAACAACCTTTATTTGGCTGATACCGTACTTGACAAGCAAATTGTTGATCTCAACGGCCGAAAACTTGTTCGCGTAAACGACATTCAGTTGGTTTCCATCGACAATGATACCTACACAATAGCTGTAGATGTAGGCATTGATGGATTGCTGAGAAGGATCGGCATTGATAAACCCATCAAATTATTCTTGTCTTTCTTTAAGACAAATGTCCCTGCGAAATTCATTTTATGGGAAGATGTTGAGGCGATTGATTATTCAAACATGAATATCAAGCTTTCCAAAAGTCATTCCAGGCTCCAGACACTGCACCCTTCAGATTTAGCGGACATTATCGAAGATTTAGGCAGAAAGGCCAGCGCCCAGATGTTCTCGGCATTGGATGAAGAACAAGCAGCGGACGTGCTTGAAGAACTTGAAACAGATGCACAGGTTCATATTCTTGAAAGCCTTTCCATCGAAAAAGCGGCTGATGTGCTCGATAAAATGCCTGCCGATGAAGTCGCAGACATTCTGGATGCCCTCGAGTCCGAAAGAGCCGAACTGCTATTGAATGAAATGGAAAAGGGCACTTCACAGGAAGTCAGGGATTTGCTTGATTACCCTGATAATGCTGTTGGAAGTATCATGTCTACGGACGTCCTGTCATTTAGGAAAGATATAACGGTAGAGGACGTCTTTAAAGAACTCAGAGATCAAAAACCGGAGTCTGCGACACTATACAATCTTTTTGTAACGGATGAGAATGAAGCCTTGTTGGCAACTTTCTCATTAAGGGATTTGGCAATTTCAACTCCGGAGACAAAGATCAGTCAAATCATGACAAGTTCACCCGTTTACTTGCACGACAATCAGAAGATGGATGAAATTGCAGAGATCTTCTCAAAATATAATTTATTGGCAATACCTGTGATCGATGAAAACAATGTGCTACAGGGTATGGTCGTCATAGACGATGTTGTTGAGGATTTAATTAACAAACGCAGAACCAATAAATAGAAGGATTGAGGTATGTTCAAAAACAAAAAAGCGTTCTTTCGCCAACTTGGAATCTTTTTGGCCATTTTAGGTCCGGGAATAATCACAGGAAGTGTCGATAATGATGCTGGAGGTATTACAACTTACTCAGTTGCAGGAGCCATGTTTGGCTATAATCTTTTATGGACACTTATTCCTTCATTCATTGTGCTTGTTGTTATTCAGGAAATGAATGCCCGCATGGGTATTGTAACGGGCAAAGGACTTGCCGACCTGATTCGTGAGAATTCAGGCGTTAAAGTTACCTTCTTTATCTTTCTTGGCTTACTCATTGCCGACATTGGCAATACAACAACCGAATTTGCCGGAGTTGCCGGTAGCATGGAAGTTTTTGGTGTAAGCAAATATATTTCTGTTCCCATTGTCGGTGTGCTTGTTTGGATTTTAGTTGTAAAAGGCACCTACCAAATCGCTGAACGTATTTTTTTGATCTTCAGTCTGTCCTTGCTGATGTATGTAATATCGGCTCTTATGGGACACCCCCAGTGGGGAGAGATCGGTCATTCCATTGTCCACCCCCATGTTGATTTTAACGCACAAAGTCTGGCAATGATCATCGGTATTGTAGGTACAACGATTGCCCCCTGGATGCAGTTTTATATGCAAAGCTCCGTCATTGAAAAGGGTTTGGAGATGAAGAACTTCAAATATACACTGATAGACATTATCGTCGGTTGTCTTGCTACTGTCGTCGTTGCTTTCTTTATTATCGTTGCCTGTGCTTCCACCTTAAATAAAAGTGGCATTCAGATCAACGAAGCAAAAGACGCGGCCATGGCTTTAAAGCCACTTGCCGGAGAGTTGGCCTCCCAGGTGTTCTCTTTCGGACTTTTTATTGCTTCTATTTTTTCGGCAACCATCTTACCGTTGGCAACGGCCTATTATGTCTGCGAAGCTTTCGGCTTCGAAGCTGGAATTGACAAGAAATGGGATGAGGCAAAAGAATTTTATAGCCTTTACACCGGTATCCTGGTCATTTCCGTGGCAATCATACTACTGCCCAACGCTCCGCTTATTGCAATTTCGTTATGGTCTCAAATTATTAACGGAATGCTGCTTCCTGTTGTTCTGGTATGCATGATATTGCTCGTCAACAATAAGAAAATCATGGGTGAATACACAAACAAGCCTATCAATAACATTATTGGCTGGGGCTCTGTAACGATACTTATTGGCTTGTCTTTAATGCTCATTTTCATGCCAATGTTTGGTAAATAAACGCACCATCATCATTTATTCAAAACATGTAACAAAAAAGGCCATTCGGTAAAAAATATATTATATTTGTTACTCTATATGATAGAGTCAGCCATTTTATAAGCATGGTTCTGTTTTGGTTATTAACCTTTTAATATATTAAGGAAATGAGAAACAACAATTCAATCGCAACTTTACTCTTCGTAGTGATTGCACTTCTTGGAACAGGCCTGGCCTATCTCGTCGGGGGTGACCTCACTTCACCTTTAAGCGGAAACATTTTAATAGTCTCTTTTATTATCGCAGCACTCGTTGCCTGGTCTACGAAAGTTGCAAATCAATGGAACAGAGCTGTCGTGTTACGCCTGGGAAAATTCCGGACACTGAAAGGACCTGGAATTTTTTTTATTATTCCTGTCATTGACAACATTCCATACTGGATTGACACCCGTGTTATAAGTACCTCCTTCAAGGCTGAAAAAACATTAACCAAGGATACGGTTCCGGTTGATGTTGATGCCGTCCTATTCTGGAAGGTTATTGACTCACGGAAAGCATCTATGGATGTAGCAGACTATTACAGTGCCATTAGCTGGGCGTCACAAACCGCTCTTCGTGATGTGATCGGCAAAACAATGCTTGCTGAAATGCTGGAAGGACGCGACAAGATCAGCTCCCTTTTGCAAAAAATAATTGATGAACGGACTGAACCCTGGGGTATTAACGTTATTTCGGTGGAAGTTAAAGATGTGCTTATCCCTGAAGGTTTGGAAGCTGCCATGTCCATGCAGGCGCAAGCTGAGCGGGAACGTCAGGCAAGGGTAATTTTAGGTGATTCCGAACGTCAGATTGCAACGATGTTTGATGAGGCTGCCAAAAGTTATGAAAACAACCCGACAGCGTTGCATCTTCGTGCCATGAATATGCTTTATGAAGGATTGAAAACAAATTCCACCATCGTTGTTGTACCAAGCTCTGCTATTGAGACGATGGGCCTTGGTGGGCTTGACGGCACAATCGGTTTGGCAAAATCCATTGAATTGGATAAAAAAGAGAAAGAAAAAGAGAAAAAAAGAATAGCAGATAATATTGATTAACAAATGACAAAAATTGGAACAACATTCACATCGGTAGGTAAAAAAGCCCTCTTATGCGGATCCGGAGAATTAGGAAAAGAAGTTGCCATTGAGTTGCAGCGTTATGGTATTGAAGTTGTTGCATTGGACAGATACATTAATGCCCCGGCTATGCAGATTGCGCACCGATCTTATATTCTTTCCATGCTTGACGGACAGAAGCTGCGTGAAGTGATAGAAGCCGAGAAGCCGGATTTTATCATTCCGGAAATCGAAGCCATTGCTACAGATACACTTTTGGAGCTTGAGAAGAAAGGATATAACGTGATCCCGACCGCCAGAGCAGCCTTTCTTACAATGAACCGTGAAGGTATACGCCGGCTGGCCGCTGAGGAGTTGAAGATTCCAACCTCACCTTATCGTTTTGCTTCCAGCAAAAAAGAATTTGAACAGGCAGTAGCGGAAATCGGCATTCCCTGCGTTGTGAAACCAATTATGAGTTCGTCCGGACACGGACAAAGTGTAATTAAAACTGCTGAAGATATCAAAAATGCCTGGAAGATTGCCCAGGAAGGCGGTCGCGCAGGAGCAGGACGTGTCATTGTGGAAGCTTTTGTAAAGTTCGATTACGAAATCACGTTGCTTACTGTTCGTCACTATAGTGGCACAACATTTCTTAAACCAATCGGGCACTATCAGAAAGACGGCGACTACCGTGAATCCTGGCAGCCACAGCCGATGGGCGAATCTATTCTGGAAAAAGCACAGCAAATAGCGAAAAAAGTAACTGATGCATTAGGTGGTTACGGTATATTTGGCGTTGAGTTATTTGTTTGCGGAAAAGACGTTTTGTTTAGTGAAGTTTCTCCCCGTCCGCATGATACAGGCATGGTTACAATGATTTCACAGGATTTGTCGGAATTCGCCCTGCATGCCCGTGCTATTTTAGGTTTACCTATTCCTTCTGTCCGGTTTTACCGCCCTTCAGCTTCCAAAGCAATTGTAGTGGAAGGTGACAGCAATAAGGTCGTTTTCGGCAATCTAGAAGAAGTTCTTTCCGAGCCGGATGTCCAGATTCGTATTTTCGGAAAGCCCGAGGTTATCGGTCATCGACGTTTGGGTGTCCTTTTGGCAAGTGCCGATACCATCGAAGAAGCCCGTGCAAAGGTAAACCGGGCATACGACAAACTAAAGGTGGAAGTATTGCCGCGTTGATTCTTTTATATTAAATTCAGGCTATAAAAACGGCAGCGTTTTTAAATAGAATTCTATAGTGAAAAATGAGATAGATTATTTGCACAAAACACCTGCAATATAATATCTTTGATGAAGTATTTCATCTAATACAAATATTATTCTATGATCAATCATCAAGCACTTTCCAAGATTTCGTACGGGTTATATATTGTTTGCTCAGGAGACAAAGAGGCAGGCAATGGATTCGTTTGCAACTCCGTGACTCAAATTTCTTCCAATCCGGTACTAATAATGGTTTGTTGCAATAAAAACAATTATACAGCGGAAGTCATTGCACAGAAAAAGGTATTGTCTGTATCTGTTTTGCCGCAAACTGTTTCACAAGGAATCATAAACACATTTGGTTACAGAAGTGGCCGCGATATAGACAAGCTCAAGGATTTTGATGTACGTTACGGCATCAATGATGTTCCGGTGCTTACCTCAGAAGCCATCGCAACAATGGAATGCGATGTAAAACAAACTATTGACGCCGGCACACATTTACTCTACATTTGCGAAATAAAAGAAGCCACCTTGATTAGTGACCTCGCCCCTATAACCTATGATTATTACCACAAGGTCAAAAAAGGCACTTCACCCAAAAATGCACCTACTTATGTGGATGAGTCAACTGTGGAAGAGTCAAACAGTCAGGTCTCAACCAAGACTTCCGAAAAATATCGGTGTCAGGTTTGCGGTTATATCTATGATGACGCAGAGAACGATATCTCTTTTGCCGCTCTTGACGATGACTGGGTTTGTCCCGTATGCGGGGTCTCTAAATCAGAATTTGAGAAAATATAGCTTATCTCTGAAAGGGGGTAGTTGAGAACTCCTCCCTTTCAGGACATATTTTACTACCTTTGACCTTTAGATTTGGGCACATTTCTCATTTGTTTTGTCACTTTAACCGGATTGCCGATTGCTTTACCATAATAGTTTGTATTGCTGGTTCTTTCGACTGATGCAGGCTTGTCAGTTTGCTGGCGAGTCACATTAACGGGTGTTGTATTGCTGGTTCTTTCGACTGATGCGGGCTTGTCAGTTTGCTGGCGAGTCACATTAACGGGTGTTGTATTGCTGTTGCTATTTCTTTGAGGTTGACTATTCACTGCATTGTCACCCGGATTTCTGGTAACAGTAGGGATCGTATTCTGATTCGTGTTTCTTACATTATTATTTTCAGTACCTCTGTTTGTGTTGGTATTGTTCCGGGAATTGTCTGGGGTTCCTCCTTGTGTCGTATTATTGCTATTTGAAGATCCAATCCTGAAAGATTGATTATTTCTGGTTTTTTGCTCCTGTCGATCCGACCTGGTATATTGGAACTGACGGTTTTCATTAAGATTTCTGTTATCCCAACTGCGTGCCCTGCTCCTTTCGTTCTCTCTATAATAGATTGCACTTGCACTATTTTCATTAAATCCTCTTACATAAGGAATATTGCTGTGGTCATAGTAGTCGCGATAGTAATATCTCGGATAATGTGACACATAATATTGGTGATGTGACCATGGTTGATAGACATCAACATTAAGGACAACGGCAAAACAGTTATTTAAATCAAATTCCGGATATATTAAAGATATATTTGAAGTAAAACGCCATTGCCCGTCATTCAGGACAGCAAACTCACCAGAGGAAAGATCGTAATAACTTTCAATATCCGGTATATAATAATAACGTGCACCATTATAATATGGCGGAGCCCATCCCGGATTTTGGTAAGTTACCTGTCCGCCAGGTATGCCATAATAGGTTAACATACCACAACTTGTAAATATAAAAACGGAAAGCACAGTAACCAATACGACTGTAAATTCTTTTAACTTTTTCATCTTACTTTGTATAAGTGGAAAAGAACGTTCTTTTCCATCCTCCAAACTTCTGCGTGCAATTTAACTATTCGAATCGGTATTCCAAATAAAGCCGTCGGTTATTTAATATTCATTTATTTAATTTTCGTAAATTCGACGCTTATTTAAACATTAATGATTTAATAAATGGAACCGATCATACGCATTCGCAACTTAGATAAGTTTTATGGATCAAAGCAAGTGCTCAACAATATATCTCTGGATATTAATCCCGGCCAGGTTATTGGCTACATCGGGCCAAACGGGGCCGGCAAAAGCACAACTGTAAAGATCCTTTGCGGGCTTCTTTCCGATTATTCCGGAGAAGTCACGGTGAAAGGAATCGATATCCGGAAAGACCCCGTGAAAGTCAAAAGTCTGATTGGTTATGTGCCTGAATTGGCGGAACTATACGATGTGTTGACGCCAAATGAATTTCTCTCTTTAATGGGCGCACTTTATAACTTACCACAGAAGGTGGCTTTGGAAAGGGCCGGTCTCATGTTGGATGCTTTCGGTTTGGCAGGGAATATGGATCAACGCATGGACACTTTCAGCAAGGGAATGAAACAAAAAGTGCTGATAACGTCGGGTCTGTTGCACAATCCTGAGATAATTTTCCTGGACGAACCGTTGAGTGGTCTGGACGCCAATAGTGTAATCATCATTAAGGAATTGATTGATAAATTGGCTAAAAGCGGGAAGACCATTTTCTATTGCAGTCACATGATGGACATAGTGGAAAAAGTAAGTGACCGCATTGTATTAATCAATGAGGGCCGTGTTGTAGCAGACGGGACGTTTGAAGAGCTCAAGCAGAATCAGGACAAAAACAGTCTGGAACAAATTTTTGCCGGATTGACAGGCTCGGATTCGATGCATGAAGCAAGCGACAAACTAATGAATGCCTTTGATAACTAATCTACCGGAAAACGTTTTATGAATCCAATCGATAAATCTTTACTTTGGTTCTTTCTGCTGCCGGCATCCCTTTATGAAAAGTTCGGAGTCAACATAGCCCAGCTAAAAGCAATTCTTTCTGCCAAATTGACTATGGACAACCGCCGGACACCGGCTTTTGGACAAACCCGGCGTTCCAATGAAAAAAAAGAGATGAACAAGGCTACACTCGGAGTCATGTTCGCAGGGCTTCTAATGGGACTTTTCCTCTTGTACAGTTTCTCCATAGGCATCGATATGTATACGAAGCTGACTGTCTTTATGTCCATGTTCATTTTTATGCTTTGCATCACGTTGATAACTGATTTTACTTCCGTTCTGATTGATGTGCGCGACAATTTCATCATCTTGCCAAAACCGATCACAGATGCAACTTTTGTCACTTCAAGGCTTTTGCACATAACTATTCGTACCTGCATTCTGGTCATACCGCTTTCACTGCCGACCTGTATCTTTTCAACCTTTAAAGAAGGCCCGGCCATCATTCTGCCTTTTTTTTTAATGATTCTTATGAGCACGTTACTCAGCATCTTTTTGATCAATGCTATCTACATCCTTATATTAAAAATAACAACACCTTCAAAATTTCAAACCATCATCAGTTATATTCAGATCGCTTTCACGATATTCATCTTTGCCGGATACCAGCTAATGCCAAGGTTGATGCACAATTCTGTGTTGGCACACACCAGCCTGGCGGGTTTTCCTTATATCCGGTTTTACCCTCCTTTCTGGTTTGCTGACAGTTGTCTAAATTTAGCCAAACTGGACTTTGGCAGTATCGGCAACATTGTTAGCTTATGCTTATCCCTCTTGTTTCCTGTCTTTTCAATCTGGTTGGTTGTCCGTGTATTTGCTCCTTCTTTCAACCGAAAGTTGTCAATGATTACAGCAGGCACTGTAGAACAAAGCAAAGCAAAAGAGAAATCCGGCAAACACAAAAGAATGCCGTTGGCGGAGTTTATCGGCAATTTGCTGACAAAACCGGGAAGTGAATACATGGGTTTTCTGTTTGGTTGGAAAATGATGGGTCGAAGCCGTGACTTTAAAATGAAAGTATACCCGTCACTCGGATATGTCATCGTGTTCATTGTGCTCATGCTTTTCGATTTCCCACTAAAAAACGCCTTGGAATCAAGCAATAATCAGGCCTTGCTTCCAAGATTTCTTGTCATAATTTATCTTAGCTGTTTTGTCCTGATCACAGCGTTAACCCAGTTGCCTTATTCTGACAAGTTCAAAGCATCCTGGATTTTCAATATTACACCAGTTGAAGCTCCCGGAAAAATCATCTGCGGAAGTATAAAATCGGTTCTGGTGACTTTCTATATTCCGATTGTCTTACTAATCTTATTGTTGGGATCGGTACTGATGGGACCTGGCATCATACCAAACCTGTTACTGGGTTGTTCCAATGTGCTCGCCATCGGATCGGTGATCGGATTCATTTCAGTTAGGGAACTACCATTCAGTACTATGTTGAGTGGTTCCTCAAAAGGAGGTGGTTTTATAAAATCGATGCTGACGCTTGGTATCCCTGGCATTTTCGGAGTTGCTCACTGGCTCATATCTGGATATACCTGGATCGTCATATTATTTCTGGCCATTTCTATCTTCATCACTTGGCTGACTCTTAACGAGATTAAGAAACTCAGCTGGGATGCGATAGCTCAACGACCGTAAACTTTAATAGATCTTTTCCCCTGTTGCTATTTTCAGTTTATAGAAACTCAATGAATAATCAATATTCGCCTTGAGGACAGACAATTTCGCCTCCGACAAAGAAGTCGAGCTATCAAGAAGGTCAAGATTGGTTATTGTACCGGATTTATAACTCGTTAAAGCAAGGTTATAGGCCTGATCCGCCTGCTTAAGCTGCAGACTGGTCTGATCTATTTTCTTCAAAGCAGACCGAACATCCGCTTCACAATCAACAACTTCATTCTCGATGGCACGTTTGGTTAAATCCAGATCTTGCTTATTGCTTTCAATCTCCGAGTTGGTCTTTCTAAGGTTATATTTGGTACGGGTTGCATCATAGATGGGAATCTTGAGACCAACACCGACGCTGTAATTCATTGTTCCTTCATTCAAATTCGGTATATAACCATTCTTGATTCCACCGGCAGCACTAAAATTAAGAACCGGATTATTTTGAGCATGAACGGTTTTAATATGCATTTCGGACACTTGTATTTTCTCCTGTGCAAGTTTAACCTCTTCACGATTATTAAAAGCATTTTCAAGCAAAGTGTTGTCCGTTGCATCCAATGGCTGAACAGCCAAAAGCTCCGGCTTGACTTTCAAAGAAGTGCCGCCTGACTGGCCAAGCAAAGTGTTAAGTTGGCATGTTTGTACTCTAAGCGTTGTCTGCAGATCTGTTTTCTGATTCTCTATATTTGAGATCTTCACTTTCGTTGTCAAAATCTCATAAGAAGTCGTGGAACCTGTGGACATTTTCTTTTGAACAAATGCCAAGTGCTCATTTAACGTGGCCAATTGTTCATTTTCAATTTTAATGGCTTCCTGTAAGAAAGCAATTGCATAGTAAATACTGACAACAGATGAAGATAACTTTTGCTTAAGCTGCTCGTTGGACATTTTGACCAGTTCCTTATTCTGATTTTCGACTGAAATGTTTTGAGCCGTTTTACCAAAATCATAGATAACCTGGTTCAGGTTGACAGCTGCCGAATAGTTATTGGCAGGGTAAAATGAAAAACTGCCAAGTGTAGGAATTGTCATCGTGCTGGTCGGACCAATTCTGGCAAAAGATGAGGTAACCTCAATATTGGGATAGTAGGTCGACTTAGCCAAACCGATGTTGGCATTGGCCGCGTTCAGATCCTGCTCATTTTTCTTAATGGACGGATAGTTGACAATAACCTGGTCGATAATTGATTTGAGTGACAAAGAATCACTTGCCGTTTGTATCTGAGCCGAAGCAGCAGGGATTACACTGCCGACTGCAAAGATCATACACGCTATTTTTACGTTTTTTACATTCATAGCTCTATGCTTTGATTGTTTTTTTTGTTTTGTTTGTAAAAAGATTGTTGGAACAATAGCCAGCAAGGTAATGACGGCAGCAATAAGAAAATCATCGTCAATACCTTGAATATAGGCTTGTTTTGAAACATTGGAAAGAAGGATACTTTGAGCTTGTTTCAAAGCTGCAGCATGCGGACTCCCACCAACTGACTGCATGTTGGTAACCAAATTTCCCATAACGCTGCTGAATTGCTGAGAACTTGACTGTATGGCATTCCCGAATATTTGTGTATGGAAATTAACCCTTGTCGCCAAGACTGTGGTTAATATGGCAACACCGAGACTTCCGCCAATCTGGCGTACCGTGTTACTGATGCTTGATGCCTGCGCCATTTTATCACGGGGTATTGTCAACATCGACAAAGTACTCATTTGTGTAAAAATAAGCCCCATTGAAAATCCACGAAGATAGAGAGCTGTCATGATGTAATGATGCTCTGTTAAAATGGATAGATTTGAATTGAGATAAAAGCTAAAAACCAAAAGCAATATTCCAAAACACATGGTAATCCGGGCATCAACCTTATTCGTCAGAGATCCGGAAATAGGAGACATTATACCCTGAATAATACCTACAGGTAAAAAAACAGCACCAGCCTGCAACGCAGAATAGCCCAAGGAATTTTGCAGGTATAAAGGCAGCAGGAAAGTACTTCCAAACATTCCCATACTGAATATCATCATAATAATATTTGTCATGCCAAAATTAAAATCTTTCAGCAAACGCAAGTCTATTAATGGATATTTGGTGGTTAGTTCCCGGGTAAGGAACACAGCAAAAGCTATGGCGGATACGGCAAGACAGAACAAAATATAAGGCGCATGCCAACCTTCGGAATTGGTTGCGGCATTCCCCTCTGATAAAGCATACAACAACAATGGGACAAAGACGGTGATGGACGCAAACCCCACATAATCGAACACCTTGACATTTTTGTTAATATATTCTCTTTGTATCAGGACAGTGAAAAGCATTGCACAAAGGCCAATCGGAATATTCACCGTAAAGATAAGTTGCCAGCTGAAGTTGTCAACCAGATAACCCCCGATCAACGGCCCAAACGAAATAGAAGCTGCTGCAGCTATGGCCCAAAAACCAAGAGCGACACCTCTTTGTTTCAGGGGAAATTCCCGGGTGATAATGGCCATTCCCAAGGGTTGGATCGTTCCTGCTCCGAATCCCTGAATAATACGGGACAGTATGAGTACATTTTCATTTTCCGAAAGGCCGCAAAACAGGGAACCGATGGTAAAAAAGAAAAGGCCCAGAAAATAAACACGTTTATACCCGAAACGGTCTGCCAGCCAGGCGGAAGTCGGTAAAGTTACAGCCATTGCAAGCATATACGCCGTGACCACCCATTGAATTTTATCTAAACCAACCCCAAAGGATGCCATGATCTTCGGCAGTCCGACATTGACAATCGTAGAATCCAGAACGGCCATAAATGTCCCCAACATAATATTAAACAGAACGAACCATTTGTAGCGTTTGTCCTTGGGATGATAGGCCGAATCATGACTTCTGATTTTTCGGCGTATCCGATGGGATAGTGAAACTTTACGCATTAATCTTTGATGATTTTAACCTCAGCGGACATTCCGTTCAGTATTTGAAATCCAGAAACATTTTTCTTGCTTTCAGTGGAATCGATGGAGATCTTGATGGCCACACGCTGAGTCACCTTGGTAAAGTTTCCCGAAGCATTGCTGGCAGGAATCAAAGAAAACTGAGAAGCCGTACCAGAAGCAATAGAGAAAATCTTGCCTTTGAAAACTTCCTTCGGAAATGCATCAATACCAAACCTGGCAACCTGACCCAAGTGCACTCCTTTCATTTTAGTTTCTTCCAGATAGATGGTAATCCAGTATTTCTTGCTACTGTTGATGGTGTAAATGGATTGTCCGGTCTGAGCTATATCTCCAGGAAGCAGCCAGCGTTTTGCGACAATACCGTCACAAGGAACATAGAGTCGCGTATTGTTAAGTTGAGCCTGAATAAGCCCGATTTGTGCCCTGGCACTTTCAATTGCGGTCTCTGCACTTTTCACCTGTGTCTTTGAGATATTGATCTGTGAACGAGAAGAAACGACCTGGGCATTGGCTGTTTCGAAAGCTTTTTTCAGGTGGTCATATTGCTCTTTAGATATAACATCGCCCGAATACTGAATTTTTGCCCTGTCAATATCCTCTTTCGTTCTATCCAGATTAATTTGAACCACATTGATATTTTCAACATCAAAACGATATTTCGCTTCAGCCTGACTCAAACCTGATTCAGCTTGCGCAAGACCGGCCAATGCCTGTTGTTTCTGCGCCAGAATATCGGTGCTGTCCAACTCGGCTATCAACTGTCCGGCTTTTACAGAGTCACCCTCTTCGGCATATAGCTTGTAAATACGCCCGGGAATTTTCGGACTAACCGCCACATTGTCTGATTCCACGTGTGCATCATCGGTACTAATGTAGCTGAAATAATCTCTGTACCAATAAAGACCGGCGACAACGACAATGATGATGACAACGGTCAGGGGAATATACCTCTTTGTTTTTTTAAAAGTCTTTTGTTCTTTCATTTGGCTATATTTTTTTACATAATAAGCTTAATAAACGTCATACGAATTTCTTAAGCTTCATTGGATGAAGCTTCCAGCAAAAAATTTGTGTGTTTAGGTAAGGAGGAAGGTTAAGTCATTTAATTAACAATGTTTACAATCGGCATTTAATACCAATCGCAGCATATCCTTGACATGTGCGGAAGAATGACTCAGCTCTTCTATGTCTTTCTCATTTAAAACCTCAATTTTTCTTTGAAGTTCCTCGCTCATGTTTTTCTTCAAAACAAGAAAAACCTCACTGCCTTTTTCAGTCAATCTAATATTGATAATCCGACGGTCATTTTCATCCGGTAAACGTTCCGCCAAAGATTCGGCAATCAATTTATCCACCAGCGTCGTGACATTTGGTTTTGGCATAACCAATTTTTTACCGATTTCCGACATGGACAAGGTTCCATTCTTCTTTAACAGACCAAGTATATAGACCATTCCAGGTGAAATTGAGCAACTTGATCGTAACGGCCGCGCAATAGCTTTGTGAAGCAACTGAAAAATAGCCATCAAATTCTCTATAGCATTATTAATATTCGAATCAGCCACGGAAATAGTTATTAAAAATAATAGTACAAAGATATAACTATTATATTTATGTACAAAAATATTTGTCAATTTTAATCATTTAATTTTCCCATATCAGCACCTATGAATCACTTCTTGTAATTTGTTCGCTCAATAAACCGATTGTTCCTAAAATCCGATTCCTTTTTCATTAATTATTTTGATTTTTCACATAAAAGTGTAATTTTGTCTATACAACGCAAAGCTCTTTCAGACGGTGGCTCCAGCCACTTCTGGTAGATTAAAAAAACAAACATTTCGAATGGAATACGAACAAACAGAGACGAATAGGCAATATCATTCAGGCATGTTACATGACCCGAAGAATGCCGGCAAAATATTAGGACTGACATCTGACACATGGCTGCTTCTGTCTAAAGATGGCTTATGTGTGGATATTTTGCTTCCTTCAGACCAATGTTTCTTTCAGGATACAACTTTTATACTAAATAAGAATATCTTTGAAATGTTACCATCGGAAACGTCAATCGACTTAAAAAGCAATTTCGACAGCGTTTTTTCTACAGGAAAAGCCTCTGCAGAAAGCTACAAAATACATCTACCGGAAAAAACGTTGTTTTTCAGATGTATCTTAAACAAATACGATGACAATTATATTCTTTGTCAATACCAGAATATCATACATGATGTTTTTATTGAAAAGGAAATTAACAAGATGAATCTCGCCACCGAGGCTATTGAGAATTCGACCGATTATATTTTCGCCATGAAAACAGATGGTCAATTTGTGTTTGGGAACCGGAAATACAAAGAGAACAATGACTTGGATGTTGATGAGGATATTACAAAGTATAATCTTTTTAAAATAAGCAAACGTGACCAGGATAAAACCCGTTGGTCCGACATTGTCGGCCAACTAACCTCAACCAATCAGGTACTCAATTTTGTCATTCCCAAACCTTTGCTCGAAAAACCGGAAATTTTAGCCTTTGATTGCACTTCTTTCCTTGTTAAAGACTCCAAGGGAGAAGACCTGATCTGGACTTTTGGAAAAGATATAACGGAACATGTTCAATATGAAAAGCAGGTCAAAGAGCTGAATCAGATCATGAGTGCTATCTTGAATAACATACCCATGACCATTTCGGTCAAAGACGCGGATAATGATTACAAATATATTTTCAGTAACCGGACAAACGATTTTGATTACTGGGGCACAAAAAAGGACATCATCGGTAAAACAGATTACGAAATCTTCTCAAGAAAGATTGCCGACAAAATAAGATTCGATGATCTGGATGCTATACAGAGCAAGGACAATACGCGAAAGATCATTGAAGAGAAAGATGAACAAGGCAAAAGGTTGGTTAAAGATCAATTGCGTTTGCTGGTTAAAGACGAAACCAGATCCTTGCTCATTTTTATTGAACGGGATATCACAAAAGAAAAGTTAATGGAACAGGAATTGATTGATGCAAAGGAAAAAGCGGAGCAATCAGACAAATTCAAGTCGGCATTTATTGCCAATATGAGTCATGAAATAAGGACACCGTTGAATGCCATCCTTGGTTTCTCAAAAATCATTGTTGACACACCGGATCTTAAAGAAAGAAATGAATATTTCAATATTGTTGATACGAATAGTAACAGGTTGCTGGGGCTTATTGACGAAATTCTTGACCTGTCAAAGATTGAATCAGGCATTATGGAATTTGTTTATGAGCCTATAAAACTTGATACGTTTTGCAATGAACTTGTTTTGAGCCTGTCCTACTTTTGTCAAAATGGTGTTTCTTTAATCTATGAAAAATCAGATCCCAATCTAATCATTAAATCCGATAGCAACAGATTGGCCCAGGTTTTCAAGAACCTTATTGAGAATGCCTCAAAATTCACTAAAGAAGGTCATATAAGTTTTGGATACGAACATAGAAACAACCAACTCGAGTTTTATGTAAAAGACACGGGTTCCGGTATTGCACCTCATAAAATCGACACAGTTTTCGACCGTTTTGTTAAAGGAGACAGCTTTGTCCAGGGTACAGGTCTGGGTTTATCAATATGCAAATCCATTATCGAAAAAATAGGCGGAGATATTTATGTTCAATCCGAACTCGGTGTTGGAAGTTGCTTTACATTTACCTTGCCCGAAGATTGCATAATAAGTTCTAAATCATCTGGTTCCAATCAAGTTGATGAGACAGGCGCCAACAAGCCGATTATTTTGGTGGCAGAAGACACAGATAGCAATTATCTTTTAATAGATGCCATGATCGGCCGAATTTACACCTTGAAAAGAGCCGTAAATGGAATGGAAGCGGTAAACATGTTTAAAAGTATCGAGCCCGACTTAATCCTCATGGATATGAAAATGCCTGTAATGGACGGACTGGATGCAACCAGAATGATCCGCAGTCTTTCGTCATCTGTTCCCATCATTGCACAAAGTGCATTTGCTTTTGAAGAAGACCATGCCAAAGCAAAAGACAGTGGTTGCACGGATTTTTTGGAAAAGCCGTTCTCCAAAAATCAGTTATTGGAGATAATTGACAAATACCTGCACAAACGCTGATCTCTGCGGCCTGTTCATCAAAAAAACCATCAGCCGAAAAGTAAAGGTTTGCACAAAAAAGAAAAAGCAGCCTCAGCAGAGACGGCAATTTCACAATGAGCCGAAGGCCGGACTTGAACCGGCGACCTACGCATTACGAATGCGTTGCTCTACCAACTGAGCTATTTCGGCAGAAATCAAATACGGGCGCAAAATTAATCAGATTTTTTTTAAATCAAAGCTTTCTGCTTACAATTATATATCCGACATCAAATGCTTGTAAAAGCCGTCAAGCTCTTTATCCATGTGATCCAGAAAATCATCATCAATGAGCATTTGCTCATCATCAATCAATAAAATCTCTGCGATGGTTTCCATTTCTTCATCGACCATTAAAACAGAAAATGGTTGCATGATATTAATATGCTCGAAACCACCTTCTTCTTTAACCACATGAACAATCTCCCGAAGCACGGACTCGCATTCTTTCAAAGCTTCGTCCGAATCCATCGTTTCATATTGTTCTTCCCACACAGAAACAGGCTCTTTTACCAGTACGTGATCATCGTCATCCAAAATAGTAAAATCGCCGGCATCTGGATTAGGCAAAAGATACAGATCCACAATGGCGGCGGAAGAATCCGATTTGTCAAGTTGCGCCATAGCCTCCCGGAAAGTATGGTCTAATATATGGTATAATGCTTCTCTTTTCATAAGTGTTGATTTGACGACTCCAAAAGTACAAAAAAAATCAGATTAAAATTCCTTTGAAATAGATCTTTAGCTTTTCATACTCCTGAGAACGGATAATAAGTTTCTGAACCCAGTTCACATATTGCTTCGTATCAGCCTTTGGTACGAAAAAGGGCATACGATCCATGGCTTGTTCCGCTTTCCTGCTCCAGTCCAAAGCATCGTTCGGAGAACCGACAACCTCATAATACAGCATCATGTTCATCGCTGCACGATAAACACTGCGACCAAAACCTTTCCTATATTCCTCTTCCCAATAAACGGAAGCGCCTTTCCAGTCTTCTTTAAGAATACAATCGGTTGCAAGTCTCATACGATAACCACCTCTACAGAAAAAAAAGCGTTCCTCTCCTTCCCAGTGCGGACCTAATATTCTGGCGACATTCTCACCCACGGCATCTCCAACTCTCGGTAAAATCTTTTCAAAAGACGATAAAGACCGCAACGCTTTGTCCGATGAACTGCTGAAAGTATCCCAATACAAGGTATTCTTGTACAAAAATGCGGCGATCAAACTATCGGCTTGCACATCATAAATTCTCCAGACAGAATTGATTAAAGCGTTTCTGGTTGCCTTATATACAAAATCATCATCCTTTTGAGGGACACATAAGCTGTCGTTAAACTGAATACCCAACCAGTCCAGGCTAAATATTAAATCAACATTGTTTGATTCGCCCAGTTTTTTAATTTTTTCTTTCGAAAGCGGCTCAGTCCGAAAAACACTTTCATTTCCTGACTTTTCAGACTTACCTTCAGGTCGGTAATTAAGCTGGATATTTTTATAGAATTCTTCGTGCAAAAGATCTTCGTCTATTGATTTCAAAAGAAAAGTCGACAAGGAATCCGTGAAAGAAGCCGTATCCTTCCGCTCATCATAAGAATATAACATTTTACGACCATACCATGGCTTTATGGAGACCGAATTATCAACGATCAACACTTTGTTTTTTTCTGACGAAACAGCGACATAACCCGGACGGAGTACTTCCATTCGATACAGCAACTTGTTCCCGCATGACATAAATGTCATCGCTACAACAAAAATAACCGGTAACTTTTTCATTTTACCTATATTAAGCTTAACAAAGTTATACAGATTCACTCAAAAATCATTGTTTTTTTACAAATATTTTTTCATACCTTTGCGACCGATTTTCAAATCAATATAAAGTCTAACTTACTAATTTTATTAGCAATCAAACATGGAAGAAAACAATTTTTTAGAACCGGCCCAGGATTTTGACTGGGAAGCTTTTGAAAAAGGTGAAGTCTACAGCTCGTCAGTCAAAGGCGAAATGGAAAAAGCTTACGACAACACCTTAAACACGGTTAAAGACAAAGAAGTCGTTGAAGGCACCGTGATCTCAATGAACAAACGCGAAGTGGTGGTAAACATCGGCTTCAAATCAGACGGTATCGTTTCTTTGAACGAATTCCGTTACAACCCCGATTTAAAAGTCGGTGACTCAGTAGAAGTTTTCGTAGAAAATCAAGAAGACAAAAAAGGACAGTTGATCCTTTCACACAAGCAAGCCCGTGCTACACGCAGCTGGGATCGTGTAAACGCTGCATTGGAAAACAATGAAATCATCAAAGGTTTTGTTAAATGCCGCACCAAAGGTGGTATGATTGTCGACGTATTCGGCATTGAAGCATTCCTCCCGGGTTCACAAATTGACGTTAAGCCTATTCGTGACTATGATATTTTTGTTGGAAAGACAATGGAATTCAAGGTTGTGAAAATCAATCAGGAATTCAAGAACGTAGTCGTTTCACACAAAGCACTGATCGAAGCCGAACTGGAACAACAGAAAAAAGAAATTATCGCAAAACTGGAAAAAGGACAAGTTCTCGAGGGAACCGTCAAGAATATCACCTCCTACGGCGTATTTATCGATTTGGGCGGTGTAGATGGTCTTGTTCATATCACCGATCTTAGCTGGGGCCGTGTGAACGATCCGAAAGAAGTCGTTGAACTGGATCAGAAGATCAACGTCGTTATCCTTGATTTCGATGAAGACAAGAAACGTATTGCCCTTGGCTTGAAACAGCTCACGCCTCACCCATGGGATGCACTTAGCGGCGACCTGCACATTGGCGACAAAGTGAAAGGCAAAGTCGTTGTGATGGCTGATTATGGCGCATTCATTGAAATCGCCCCAGGTGTTGAAGGATTGATCCACGTTTCGGAAATGAGCTGGTCTCAACACTTACGCAGTGCCCAGGACTTCATGAAAGTCGGAGATGTTGTTGAAGCTGTTATCTTGACACTCGACCGCGACGAACGCAAAATGTCCTTAGGTATAAAACAACTGAAAGATGATCCGTGGGCAACCATAGAAGCCAAATATCCGGTTGGAAGCAAGCATACTGCAAAGGTCAGAAACTTCACAAACTTTGGTGTATTTGTTGAGATCGAAGAAGGTGTTGACGGTTTAATTCATATCAGCGACCTGAGCTGGACTAAAAAGATCAAACACCCGAGCGAATTCACGCAACTCGGAGCAACCATTGACGTGGTTGTTTTGGAAATTGACAAGGATAACCGCCGTTTAAGTCTTGGTCACAAGCAACTGGAAGAAAATCCATGGGATGTTTTCGAAACCATTTTCACGGTTGACAGCATTCATGAAGGAACCATCATCGAACTAATGGATAAGGGTGCAGTCGTTTCATTGCCTTATGGCGTTGAAGGTTTTGCTACGCCCAAGCACCTGGTTAAAGAAGACGGAACCACTGCTCAGCTGGACGAGAAATTAGGGTTCAAGGTAATCGAATTCAACAAAGATGCAAAACGCATCATTCTTTCTCACAGCCGCATTCATGAAGATGAGGCTAAAGAAGAAGCACGCACCGCAAAAAAAGCAAGTAACGCAAAGAAATCCGCCAAAAAGTCTGAAGAGGAAACTCCGGTTCAACAGAAGAGTGAGAAAACCACTTTGGGTGACATTGATGCTTTGGCAGCTTTGAAAGAACAACTGGATGCCAGGAAAGAACAGGCAGATGCCAAAAAGGCCAAAGCTGAAGCTGAGGAAACAAAGGCTGAAGTTGAGGAAGTAAAGGCTGAGACTGAAGAAGTTAAAGCTGAAGCTAAAACGGAAGAAGCAGATACGAAGGAATAACAAATTCGCATCTTTCAAATCATACATAAAACCGGACTCTCCAAAGTCCGGTTTTTTTATTTTATCGATGTAAAAAACGATATAAAGAAATATCTTTACGGGCGGCAATCCAACAACTATTTCAACATGAAGTATATCGGTTTCTTTTGCTTGTTTTTTACTTTACTAAGTTGTAGTGAGGGCCGGTATACGGTTCCCGGGAAGCCGGTGCATCCGATTTCGATCAATCGGTTTGACCGGACTTTTTATCAGACGGGTGGTAGTCCCGATTCTTTGTTTCTAAGTCTTTATGCCAACCAGATAATGGGTGTTGGGGAGCCTGGGAGTCCGCTTTTCATGCAGTTCGATTCTATTTTCAGGAGTGACAGGCAAATCGGGCAAATCTATTCGGACTGCCAGCTGGTTTTTAAGGATGTGTCTCCTCTCGAAAGCAAACTGACCTGGGCTTTTTATCGTTTGCATTATTTTTTTCCTTCTATTCCTTATCCGAACGTATACATGCATATCTCCGATTTCGGGGAATCTGTCGTGTCTGCGCCCGGTATGCTTTCTGCGGATATTGATAAGTATTTGGGACCAAACTATCCGCTGTATCGGGAAAAGTTCCTGAATTATCAGACGCAAAGGATGTATCCCGAAAAGATTTTATCGGACTATCTTGCGGGCTGGATCCGGTCTGAGTTTACGGAAGAGTCTTTGCTTGATCAGCAAAGGTTGCTGGATTATATGGTTTATGAGGGGAAGATTTTGTTTTTTCTGAAAGTAATTCTTCCGGATGAGTCCATGGAAAATATCAGTGGTCTTACGAAGGGACAGCTCGAATGGTGCAAGCGGAATGAGAAAGGCATGTGGAACTCTATTCTGAATCTTCATAATTTGTACAACTCCGATCCTCAGGTTATTTCGAGCTATTTGGGTGAAGCTCAGAATACGTCCTTTTTTCCGAAGGATGCTCCGGGGCAAGCGGCTGTTTGGTTAGGTTACAGGATGGTTGGGTCTTATATGAAGCGGCATCCTAAAACGACGGTTCAGGATTTGCTGTTAAAGACCAGTTCGCAGTCTCTCCTGACCGGTTCTTTATACAATCCGTAATCAATTCATTATTTTATCCCTGATAAATAAAAAATCATCAGCTGATGTTTGGGTAATCATCAGCTGATAGTTCGGGAAGTATCAGCTGATGATTTTTTTGTTTGTAATGGTGTTGATTTGCAGCGTGTTACGATAATGGTCTTTTTGGTGTTTTGTATATTTATAGGTTATTTTTATTATATTTATGCAATTCGTAAAATCATCTTTATTTTCTTCAAAAAACATCAACTGGTTTGTTCCAAAACCATAAGATCTTTTGTTCAAAACATCAACTGGTTTGCTTTAAAACTATAACTGGTTTGCTTCAAAAGTATAACTGGTTTCCTGTCGAACATCAAGGTGTTTATTTTAGGTTTTCCCTGTTTTATGAAAAAGGCCGTTTTACCTTCTTTAATCCGTTTTTTGGCATTTTGGCTTTATTTGCATAAGGTTGCATTAGCAGGTTCGAATATTGGTGGGTTTGTGTTTTGTTGGTACACCTTATATATATAGGTGTGTAAATCTGGGATTGGGATGTTTGGGATTGGGCTGCCGGTGATTATGCTTCTTGCGTATCCTTAGCAGCGCTCCCGGTGTCTGTGTTTCCTTGCAGCACTTCCGGTATTTCCTTGCAGCGCTTCCGGTATTTCCTTGCAGCGCTTCCGGTGTCCAGCGGCATGGCATTCCGGCTCAGTTCGCCCGTCCTTGTGAAAGCTTGATTCCTGCGCTATTTGTTTGTCTCTTCCAGAGCCTTCACAAAATAGCCTTGCAGTCATCTGCGCATTCACTGCGTCCGTTCTCAAGGTCGCCGTCAACCATACCACTGTCCTCCGTCCGCTTTGCGGAATGCTTTGGATTTGCTACAACTGTTTAGCTGTCAAATGTTTCTATCGGATAAGTTTTTTTGAGAAAAAATCAAATATTTAACAATAAGAAACGTGTTATTAAAAATAATAAGTACTTTAGCTGATTAAATAGCACGTATTAAACCTTGAGATTTTACATAAAAAGACAGACAAAGCAATTGAACAACGTTGTTACTTCCGCGCAAACCAACAACATAAATAAAGAAACAAAATCCAGACAAAAAGCAAAACCAAAATCAATGGGTTCTACGCTTTTTATTATATTGGAATAAAGGTAGGACGATGCAGAAGTGTCAAAGAATATTTTCAAATCACATTTTAAACTAATTGTTATGATCGTAGAATTTTAGCAACTAATATCTACAGAAAATTTAAAGTCATGAAGGGAAAAATTATTTATTTGTTTCTGCTTGTTTCAAATTTGACATTTTCTCAAAATGTACCTCAGTTTAAATTAAATGATATACCTTTTGGAAAGACAGAAAATGAAGTGTTATCAATGCTTACTGGTGCAAATGTCAAGTACGAAAATGAGGGTATTAATGTTGGGGATTTTTGTGGCAATCGGACTATTAGAAATTATTTTGTTGGAGGTATCTATTCAATTATGGGGCATGGGGCATTTTTTAATAATGATATAACCAAGAAGGTAATAGTAACATATGATGGTTGGGAAAATATTGAAAGTATTGATTTATATTTTACAAAAACATTTAATAAAAATGATTATACTTTATTTCTTGTGGAAAAAATGATGAAAAGCCAAAAAGGTAATCATGCTACAATAATGAAATCCCTTGTTAACTCTGTTTCAAAGATTATGGGTAAACCTGCTCTGATTGAAACATCAAAATATATTGATACTGATGAATACTCAACAGATTCCAAGTTGGCCGCTTGGGACTTAGGAACAAAGAAAGTCTTTTTATTGACAGTTAATTACATATTTTCAATTGAACCTATGTACGTATATGTTTCCAAGTCTGGTTTGAGCAAATATAAAAGGTCGTGTGTTTTATATAAAAACGCTATAAAACGAGAGCAAGAAAAAAAATCGGAAAAATCTATTGATGATTTTTAAACGTCTGAACTAAAAAACACTTTATAATACTAATTATGATTGAAAAACATCCTTTTAAAGCTTTTGTACCTGAGTCAAGTGAAATTCTTATACTTGGTAGTTTTCCCGGAAAAGAGTCGACACAAAATAGAAGAGAAGATGATTGGTTCTATGGTGCCAATCGAAATCAATTTTGGAAAATCATAGAATTGGTGTACGATCAAAAATTAGAAAATAAGTCACAAAAGCAGTCTCTATTTACAAAAGCCAGAATAGCAATTACTGATATTATCGTTTCTTGTGAAAGAAAGGATAATAGTAATTCGGATAAAAATCTGATTAACAAACAATATAATCGAGAAGAAATTTATAGAATTCTAAAAGAAAACTCGATTAAAAAAATTCTTTGTACAAGCTTGTGGGTTCAAAAAGAATTTATGGAACATTTTGAAAAGCCTAACGATATTGAATTATTCAAATTACCTACACCTTCACCTATTAATAGACGTTTAAGCATACAAGATAAAGCCATGGAATATAAAAAGCAACTACCAAGTCTATGATTGCCGACAGCGAAACTAATATCGTTTATTTTTCAGAATTGTTGAAAACGACAAAGGAATTTGAACCAAATTTCAGCCGAATTACAAGTATTCTGGAAAAGCACAACATTAAGTATGCATTTTTAGAGGGAACAAAAGATATCTGGGCAAGAGATTATATGCCAATTCAGACAGCTATAGACAGATTTGTACAGTTTAGATATGAACCCTCATATCTAAAGAACGAGCTCAATCTTCAATCCGATCCAAAAAAAGTTTGTAGTCTAAATGGTATTACACCCATTTATTCCAAAATCAATCTGGACGGTGGCAATGTTGTGAAGTGGCACGATAAAGTGATGGTTACCGACAGAATATATTCCGAGAATCCTGAATATTCTGATTATGCAACATTAGTAAAAGAAATTGAAGATTTGTTAGAAACGGAGTGCATTATTATTCCCCAAATTAGAAACACTTATGATTTTACAGGTCATGCAGATGGCTTGGTAAGATTTATTAATAACTCAACAATCCTAGTAAGTGATTTGGATATGGAGTTTAAATACTGGTCTACAAGCATGAAGACGGTTATTGAAAAACATGGATTTAGATTCATCAATATGCCGTTTTTTTCTTATAAAGACAAGACGTTTCCTGACTCTGCCATTGGTTGTTATATGAATTATTTAGAGATAGAGGATCTAATCATCTTCCCAATCTTTGAAGTTACAAAAAACAAAGACGATCAAGCTATTGCTATAATTAAAAGTATTTATCCAAACAAACATATCGAAACAATAAACATTAATAACATTGTAAAACATGGAGGATTAATGAATTGTATTTCATGGAACATTAAAACAAAATACTTATAAAATGTTCGTTAACAATGACACTATCAGCCTTGATTTTGTCTGGCTGTGCAAATAAAGCTATTGATTATGATAAACTCGTTTGTGGTTAAGGAAATGGTTTTTGGTTTGGGTGCTGATTTGTGCGGGATCGCATCTGTTGATAGGTTTGGGGATGCTCCTGTGGGTTTTCGGCCTACGGATTTATATCCTGAGTGCAAGTCTGTTATTGTGTTTGCAAAGAAGTTGCCGGAGAGTGTGTTTTATACGGAGTCAACTATCCCCTACTCTTTTGTGGATGATATTGCTTTGCATGAAGTGTTGCGGCTGTCGTTGGATATTGCTGTAGGGCTTGAGAAACGCAATATTGTTGCGGTGCCTATTCCGTCGGAGCCTTATGACTACTGGGATAAGGATACGATAACGGGAAAGGGTTTGGTTTCTCTAAAGCATGCGGGTTATCTGGCGGGATTGGGTATAATAGGAAGGAATACGCTGTTATGCAATCCTGAATTCGGGAATCTGATAAAATTGGGGGCTGTGCTTTCGAATGCAGAATTGGAGGCTGATCCTATTCTGTGTGTTGATCTTTGTTCGGACAAATGTAATCTATGTTTGAAGAGCTGTCCGTCGGGAGCGATCAAAGAGTCATCGGTGGATCAAAAGAAATGCCGGTTGCAATCGGAAGGGACCACAAAGAAAGGGGAGCCAATTACAGTCTGCAATAATTGCAGAAGGGTTTGTCCGAACAGGGCTGGTTGGAAAAAGAACGTTCTTTGATTAAGCTTATTTGGTAACAAATGTGGAGTCGTTGAACCTTATTTTTGAATGAACTTTGTGTCCTGATTTTTAAAATGATAGACGATGAACAGTTTCATGAACAAAACGACCAGGGCAAGGATTGAGCAGGAATTTGCGAATCAGCCGTTGCGACCTGAAGAGATTCTCACGCAGGAAGATATTCTGTCTTTACCCCTGCCTGTACAAAAATATCTGATTTATACTGGAGTAGTAGGGAAAGCCAAGCCTCAAAATGTTAGAATTGAGTTTGAAGCCGAAATGTTCAAGAAACGGGGGGATGCTGCCATGAAGTCTTACTCCTGCCAATACAACTTCTTTCGCAATTATTCACGCATATTTCTAATGAGAGCGAGTAAGTCGGGAATTCATTTCCGTGCCCAACATATTTACAGCAACCGGCAAGCAACTTTTATTGTTCGTGTTGCAGGATTATTTAATGCTGTGGATATTAAAGGTGAGGAACTGACAAAAACCGAAACGGTAACGATTCTTAATGATATGTGTGTCTTTGCTCCTGGAAGTCTCGCCGATAAACGTTTTAGCTGGAAGGAAGTTGATTCCCTAACCGCTGAAGTCACTTTGACCAATGGGGCATTTAAAGTCTCCGCAAGACTTCTCTTTAACGAAAAAGGGGAGCTCATTAATTTTGTTTCTGACGACCGTTCGGCATTGCAGGACGATGGGACATTGAAGATATTAAGATGGACCACACCTGTAAATGATTATAAAGAGTTTGAAGGAAGAAGGATTCCGACATTCGGCGAAGCTATATACCATTATCCGGATGGTGATTTTACTTACGGCAAATTCAGATTGAAAGATATTAGGTACAATGTAAGTCATTGAACGTTTTCGTTCTTGTTTTATACGATCTTTTCGTATATTTGTGACGTTATCGTAATAAACTAAATGTATGGAAAAGCTAACGCATCAAGAAGAAGAAACAATGCTGATCATTTGGAGAACAGGACCCGGCTTTATCAAAGACTATCTGGAAAAGTATCCTGAACCTCGTCCGCCCTACACAACGCTCGCCTCCATTGTGAGGAACCTTGAACGCAAAGGATATTTGCAGTCCAAACACTACGGAAACACGTATGAATATACTCCGCGCATAGCGGAAGAAGAATACAAAAACAAGTTTCTCTCTGGCGTGGTTGAAAACTATTTTGACAACTCGTACCAGAATATGGTAACCTTTTTCGCAAGGAAACAGAAGATTTCCACAGACGAACTAAAGGATATTATTCGGATGATTGAAAAAGATCAAAAAGATTAAACCTTAATACCATGAATGCTCTTATCCGTTGGCTTATCGAAGCAAACATCGCATTTATCGCTCTTTACCTGTTTTACGTGCTGTTTCTGAAAAGAGATACCTTCTTTAGAGAAAAACGTTTTGCTTTTCTCCTTGGTCTGCTGTTTGCGCTACTTTATCCGTTTATTGATTTATCTCTCTACATCCAGAACAGCAAACCGGCAGCAGACATTGTCCGGGCATTCGGTGCAACCTTGCCGGAAGTGATTGTTACCACAAGCCAAAAGGCAAGTCTGACCAATGAAGAAATTTTTTTCGGACTCTACCTGCTGGTTGTTGCCTTCTTCTTTATTCGCATGCAGTTGCAACTCGGTTCTGTGCTGATTCTCGCTGCCCGTGGTCAAAAAGAAAAGCTGGACACAACGACCATCATTCATCTACCAACCGGCTCGGCTCCATTTTCATTTTTCAAATGGATCTTTATTAACCCCGATGAATGTTGTTCTCAGGACATAGATGAGATCCTGCATCATGAACGGGCACACGTCTCCCAGTTGCACACCTTTGACGTGCTTTTTTCAGAACTTCTCTGTGCCATATTCTGGATCAATCCTTTCATTTGGCTTTTAAGAAATGCCATTCGTGAAAATCTGGAATACCTTGCCGACAGTAAAGTCATTCACTCTGGCTTCAACCAAAAAAGTTACCAATACCACCTGTTGCGACTCAGCACACAGCAAACAACCTCAACGATGGGTAATTATTTTAATGTTTGTCAGCTTAAAAAACGAATTATCATGATGAACAAGAAAAAATCTTCCCTAGCCGGACTCGGCAAATACGCCTTAAGTCTGCCGATCTTTGCACTGTTGCTGTTATCGTCCAATACCTACAGCGCAACGCCAAAAACCAAAACAGTGTCAAAAACAACAACACCAAGTCCTGAGGTTTCTGAAGATAAACCCCTAACTTCTTGTGAACAAATGCCAGTCTTTCCTGGCGGACAAGAAGCTTTGATAAAATTCATTTCTGACAATTTGCATTATCCGCTCAGTGCATCTCAATTGGGTACACATGGACGTGTTACCGTTCGTTTCGTCGTCAAAACGACAGGAGAAGTGACGGATGTTGTAGTCGCCAGAGGTATAAGCGATGACTGCGACAATGAAGCTGTCCGTGTTGTAAAACTGTTGCCCAAATGGATTCCCGGAAAGCAAGACGGACGTAAAGTCTCGGTTTATTTCACACTGCCGATCAATTTTGTACTAAAAAATAGAACAGCCGCTTGAAATATAATGGAAAACACAAACGAAACTTCAATAAGTTATATTTGTGACAAGTAAACAGAAATAATTCATATTTACTGTTTAAACCTTATTTCTATGAATTTGAAAAAACCACTTGTATTTATAATATTCATAAGCCTTTTTGCTTGTTCGGATATTTACAGCCAAATAAACAATTATGATAATTCAATATGTTGGGAGATTAGAAATCCGAAAACAGCCCAACCATCTTATATATTAGGATCATTCCATATATTGGATACGACTAAGGTCGATTTTCCAGTACAAAAGGTAAAAGAATTAATTGATCAATGTGGCAATTATTGCATGGAAATAAATATTTCTACAATTGATAGTTCTCAGATGAAGACTATTGTTGGAAACTGTTTTATGAGCGACTTGAAATTGAATTTTAGAGATTCACTCGGCAGTGAATCTTATAAAAAATTAATTCAAATTGCGGACTCTTCAAAAGGCATATTGAAAACTTTAAAACCTTACTTATCTATTATCAAACCTGAATTCATTGGTTTATATGTGGCAATTGACAAGCTATCAGGGAAATCATTATTCTTTTCTCAATGCAATTTTGGCATGGATTCCTTCTTTGAACAATATGCCATTTCTAAAAAGTACCGTATCCATGGTTTAGAATCGTTTCAAGAACAAATGGATATGATACTCGGCCATACATATAATGAATCAATCTTAGCCCTAAGAAGTTGCATTAACGACTATTATTCTGGTGATTCTATTGACCTGTTTAAAAATTATGTAAACCAGGATCTGAAATTTTTCAAAGATTCAGGTTTTTTGGATTCAACAATGATTAAAAGAAATAAGGTTATGGCGGACGGAATTGATCTGCTGCTTCAGCAGAAATCTGTATTTGTTGTTATAGGTGCAGGACATCTGCCTTCTAAAGTTGGCGTACTTAATCTTTTAGCTCAAAGGGGATATCTGATAAGTCCTTATCATCTTGATTTAGGAATAAAAAGAAAGGAATAACGCGTTCGGGTTCGTTTTCTTTATACCACACAATAGGTATAGAAAATAGCATGTTTATGTTATTGCCGGGCCGAATGGCACTGTCTAATTTTACGCTTACATTAAACATACAACTCATGTCAACAAATATTACTTTCCCGATAGGCGATCAGACGCTGGCCATTCATGCCGGTGAAGAACCCGATCCGGTTACCCACGCTGCGTCACCCAATTTGGTTATGTCTACCACTTTTACTGTTGATGCCGATACTGGTTTTTCGGTCGAAGGTCTGGAAGAAAACGATGTGTGGATATATACCCGCTGGGGCAATCCGACTGTGCATCAGTTGGAAGAGAAGTTGGCCGCCATCGAAGAGGCTGAAACTGCTGTTGCCTTTGCCAGCGGAATGGGTGCTATCACTGCCCTGCTCTTTCACTTGCTTCGTGCCGGTGATCATGCCATCATAAGTGATGTGGCTTATGCGGCTCTCTCGGAAATCACCAACGAAATGATTCCCGACCTGAATATTGATATCACCAAGGTGGATACTTCGGATGTTGAAGCTATCCGTGCTGCAGTAAAGCCTAACACCAAACTTATTTATATTGAAACACCCTGCAATCCTTTGTTGCGACTTACCGACATTGCTGCCGTGGCAACCATTGCCAAAGAAGCCGGAGCAAAGCTTGCCGTCGATTCTACTTTTGCAACGCCTGCCGCTACCAAGCCTTTGCAACTCGGCGCTGACTTTGTTATACATTCGCTTACAAAATATTTAGGTGGTCATGGCGATGCGTTGGGTGGTGTTGTTCTTGGCAGCAAAGCGGATCTTGCTTCACTGCGTAAAAAAACCGCGATCCGTTTGGGTGGGGTTCTTAGTCCTTTTAATGCATGGCTGATATTGCGCGGCCTCGCTACCTTTCCGTTGCGTATGCGTGCTCATGCTGAGAATGCGTTAAAAGTGGCTCAATTTCTTGAGAATCGTCCGAAAGTGATAAGGGTTATCTATCCAGGGTTGCCATCTCACCCGCAATACGAACTGGCAAAGCGACAGATGAAGAACTTCTCTGGTATGTTGACTTTTCAGGTTGTAAACGGATCGGAACAAGCCAGGGTGTTTGCAGATAAGTTGCAGATTATTCATTATGCCGTTTCTTTGGGACACCACCGTTCGTTGATATTTTACCTCAACAGCAAGGATTTACTGGAAACCTCATTCAAATTCGCCACCGAAGCACAACTTGCCTCATGGAATAAATTTGCAGGCGAAGGAATCTTCCGTTTGTCGGTAGGGTTGGAAGATGCGGACGATATTATCCATGATTTGGAACAAGCACTGGGATAAACAAGAGTTGTGTTTATCATTATGAAAAGCTCCTTTTATGAATTCCAAAACGGAATAAATAGAAGGAGCTTCAAGTAAAATAGAAATTATTAGCTTTACAAATACGGTTTATTTTACTGTCACCTTGTTTGTCTTTTTTCTAAATTTGTAGGTTATTTTATTCTTCCAATTTTCGATAATAGTATACATAACCGGAACTAAAACAAGTGTAAATATCAAAGAACTTGTCAGACCTCCAATAATTACCAATGCCATTCCACTTTTGGTTTCAGAACCCGCGGCTGTTGAAAGAGCCATAGGCAACATACCCAAAATCATGGAAAATGTGGTCATCAAAATTGGGCGCAAACGTTCACGACCGGCTGCTATGAGGGCTTCTCTTACCGACAGTCCTTTCTCTTTTTCCTGATTCGTGAAGTCGACAATAAGTATACCATTTTTAGCCACCAAGCCCAAAAGCATGATAATACCTAAAATAGAAAACAGGTTGATGGTTTTCAAAGTGAGAGCCAGAATTAAAATTGCACCAATGATAGCAACAGGTAGTGAAAATAAAACAACAAAAGGATAAACTACACTTTCGTACAAAGCCACCATAACCAAGTACATCAATATGATTGCCAATCCAACAGCCAGAGTTAAGCTTGAAAATGCGCTGTTTTGATTTTTCCCCATACCGGATTCCACGATTTTTACTCCAACCGGTAGTTTTACTGTTGAAGTTTTCTCCTTGATTTCAGAGCTCACGGTCCCCGATGCACGACCTATTACAACCGCTTCTACCGTGATCGAGTTAAGCCTGTCCTTTCTTTCCAATACCGATTGGCTTGTTGTTTCCTTGATGTCAGCTATGGCTGCCAACGGCACGACCGCGCCTCTGGAATTATATATATTGAAGTTCCTTACGTCTTGCACACTCTTCATGTTGGCTTCATCTAGTTGAAGGTTGATGTCGTATTCTTCTCCATTATCTTTGAACTTGGTCTTGTTATTACCACTAAAAGCATATTGTATCGCGTTTCCTGCATCATTTATTGTTACACCATATTTGGCCAATTTTTCACGATTGAGAACAATAGACACTTGAGGTTTCGATTCCTTGGTGCTGTATTGTACATAATCAGTTCCCGGCGTTTTTTCCATAATGCTTTTAAGGATTGCTGCAACTTTCATTAAGGAATCCCGGTTTGTTCCTTCAACAGCCATTTGAACGTCAAAATTTGCATTACCGGTCATGCCAACCGTTTTAATAGTGGGTTTCACACCCGGTACTTGCATAATTTCTTCCCTAATCATTCGTCCAAACTCGATGGTACTCATTGTACGTTTGTTGGCATCGGTCAACATTATCGATATTTCAGCAAGATTGCTATTTGACGAGGAACTACCCATGGCGTCTGATTGAGTACCCACGTTTGAAAAGACATTTACCACTTCGTGATGTTTCATGATGATACCTTCTACCTGGGCTATTTTAGCATTCGTTTCTTTTAATGGCGTATTTCCTTTGAGGTCTATTTGTATATTTAATTCGCCGCGGTCGGACGTTGGCATAAATTCCGTCCCTACAAATCCAGCCGGAATTAATGCAAGGCTGCCTAAAATAAGAACTGATACAATTAGTATTACGGAACGCTTATGATTTAAAGCTAAGTTAAGTACTTTGGTGTAAAATTCACGAAAGTTGTCAATAAGTGACTCAAACCAGATATTCATCTTTCCCCACCAGGTGTCTTTAGTAAGGTGTGAAAGTGCACCCCAGCGGGATGCCAGCAAAGGTGTAAGTGTAAAGGCAACCAGCAAACTCATCAACGTGGAGAATACCACCACAAAAGCATATTCTCTTACAATGTTTCCAATCATACCGCTTACCAAACCGAGAGGGAGAAATACCACTACATCCACCATGGTAATAGCTAAAGCTGTAAATCCTATCTCATTACGGCCTTCCAATGCTGCGGTACGTTTGTCTTTCCCCATTTCCAGATGACGAAATATATTTTCCAGGACCACAATACTATCATCGACCAAGATCCCCACGACTAAGGATAGGCTCATCAAACTCATCATATTGAGGGAAAAATCGAATGCCCACATCAACATGAATGTTGGTATAATAGCCGAAGGCAATGCTACCAAAACAAATGAAGAACTGCGAAAACTATGCAGGAAGAAAAGCATAACAAACGCAACAATAATAATAGCAAGCATTAAATCGTCCACGACAGCATCCACAGAAGCCTGAGTGTAAATGGATTGATCTGAAGCAATATGGTAATTAAAATTATCAGTGGCATAAGTTTTTTTCAGGTCTTCCATTCGTCCAGCTGCAAGGTGGCAAACATCTACCGTGTTGGCGTCGCTTTGTTTTTTTATTTGAATACCAATGGCTGGTTCCCCATTTAGCCTGTTCAAGGTCGTGACTCGTTCTTTCCCATCTGTAACAGAAGCAACATCTTTCAGTTGTATCCGGCTTCCATTCTGTCCTTCCCTGATTACTACATCACGCAATTGTTCTACTGTTGTTACTTTTGCATTCAAATCAAGTGAGTACCTGCTTGTTTTATTTTCAATTTTTCCGCCGGGGAACGAGACTCCACTTGCAACAACAGCCGTGTTGACATCCAATAAAGAAAGTTTATAAGCTTTCAATTTATTGTTGTCAATATCTACATTAATTTGTCTTTGTGTACCCCCAATAATAGTTACATCCGAAACACCTGGAATGTTGGTCAGAACTGGTTTGATTTCCTTATCTACCAAATCATAGAGTTTTGTATCGCTTAAATTGGAACTGACACTCATTTTAAAAATTGGCATATCATCTGAACTCATTCGGCTTACCACAGGCTCTTTTACACCATCGGGCAAATTTGACAGCACTTGTCTCACTTTTCGTTCCGCATCCAATTGTGCATCGCCAGGCTTAACACTGCTAAGCAATTCTAATGTTATGGATGACGAGCCTTCCTGCGATGTGGAGCTCATATCATCTATTCCTTCTACAGAAGATAGCGCATCTTCCAGCGGTTTGGTAATGCTCGTGAGCACTTCTTCCGGCGAAGCACCACTATATGTTGTACTAACTGTTATCGTATTCGTTGTGAATTTAGGTAACAAATTTAGACTTAGCGAGCTGTATCCTATAAAACCGAAAAGTATTAATGTTACAAATATTACTGTTATAAGTAACGGTCGTTTTATTGCTAGTTCTGTAATGCTCATTGTTTAATAATTATTTTATTAACAGTCACGTTGCTTATATACTATCGTGTTTTAATAACTTCAGCTTTGGTGCCATTTGATAAGTTTATTTGTCCACTTGTTACTACCAGTTCACCAGGAGACAACCCTTTTTTGATTTCTATATAATCACCAGATTCAATTCCTGTAATTAATTTTCTTTCCTCTACAGCCCCATTTTTATAGACATACACGAACGGGTTTTTCACGCCTTCAGCCAACGCGTTTTTTTGTATCAATAGCAGTTTTTGTTGAGTAGATATACCTGAAAATTCCACATTGATGTAGATGCCCGATTTTAATTGTACTGAACTGTTGTTTACAATGTTTAAGCGAACAATGTAATTGTGGTTTTCATCTCCCTTGGGGCTAATGAAATTGATAATACCTGAGAACGTTTTTTCAGGATAAGAATCGGAAGTTATAATCGTCTTTTGTCCTTTCTTGAGGTTGGATAGCTGATTTTCAGGTACGTTTACTTCAGCTTTCATAGATTGGGTATTGGTAATGGTTGCAATCGTAGTTCCCGTAGTCACATATTCTCCTGCAATTTTTTGTTTATCTACAACGATGCCGTTTGTCGGTGCAATAATCTTGGCGTGCCTGATTTGCGTGCGCAGTTGAGCTGCCTCCAGCTTTTTTGAATCGAGGTCATATTTGGCATCCGAAACCGCATTTGCATTAGTTGCATTTCCGGCAGCAAGTACTTTTTTTCTTTCGTAGTCTGCGCTTAGCTTGTTAATCGAAAGTTCTGCAGCTTCAAGTTTTTGTTGTGTTTCCGTGACATCAATATGGCCGATCGCCTGCCCTTTCCTAACAACAGTTCCCAACTTGATGTCGAGAGTGGCAATTTTGCCCGATGTTTCTGCTGCAATATTGGCATTCTCGTCAGCAATAATGGTAGCAGGCAGCGAAAAGGAACCATCAACGGTTTTATACGAAACGGTATCAACTAGTACTTTTACCGCGATATCACTTCTGTCAACCGGTTTTTCAGACTCGTTCAGTTTTCCTTTATTTATCAACAACCCAATAATTATAGCAATGGGTATCAGTGCAATTACTATGATCGTCAAGATTCTTTTGTGTTTCATTTTTTGTTGTTATTTTATTTCATTTACAAATTGTGTAATAGTTCCTGAATTTTTGTAATAGCTTAATTTTGCAGTCAGATAGTCCAGTAAGGATGTTGTATAATTACTTCTTGCTTCCTGGTAAGAATAGTCAGTATCTAACAGCGAAGAAAGAGTTGCTGTTCCTTCCCGATATTCAACTGTTGAAGCATCCATCATTTCCGTTGCAAGTTGTAAGTTTTCTTTGGCTTTTTTTAGGTTAGTATAAGTACTTACAATATTCGTTGACGTATTTTCAATATTAAGTTTATATGTTTGAAGATTTAATTTATTAGTGAGCTCTAAAGATGCAATACTTAATTTACTTTGAGCAAACTGACTTTGTTTTTTAAATCCACTGAAAAGCGGAATAGTGGCTTTTACCCCAATCACAGAGTAATCATACCAGCTGCCGAGTGTAGGAAAAAAATCCGAACCATAGGCATTGCCTCCATATTTACCATATAAGGACAAAGTGGGGAGGTAAGCTGCTTTTTTTTGCTTAAGATCCAATCTATTTATATCCATATTTTTTTGATCAATCTGAAAATCAAGCAACTGTTTGACGTCAAACATATTCAAACCAATAGTTAAAGGCTCCTCTTTTTTCACATCCATGTCTGTAAGGCTGTCCTCAATACTAATGGCTACTTCTATGTCCATACCAATGCTGTTCTTAAGCTTGTTCAATGCTAATTTATAAGCACTGTTATTGGATTCAATTTCAAATTGCACATTATTGTAGTTGACTCTGGCTCTGGTATACTCGCTTTTTTTCTCCTCACCGTGAGTATAACGCAATTCAAGAATGCTCACAGTTGTTTCATACCGCTTTTCGCTCTCCCGCAAAAGTTTTCCTTTTTCAGTATAGGTAAGAACCTCGTAATAGGCTGAAGCCGTATTATAAATTAACGTTTCATTCTCTTTCAGCAAATTCAGATCGGCGATCGCTTTATTGACCTTTGATGTTTTTACGTCTAGCGATGCACTTCTGTCAAATAACTTTTGATCCAATTGTACATAAGCCGAATTGCTAAATTTGCTTCCCATCTGTAGCTTTGTTTCATTCGATCCAAATGATCCGGCAGGTATCACTGAAGTTGCCAGTTTGAGATTATAATCCAGCCCGACATTGCCAGAAACAGATGGCAATAGAGCCGATCGGCTCTCGCGAATCTTTTCTTCTGCCGATTTTACAGAATACTTATAAATAGTGCTGTTGGGGTGATGCTGCAATGTGTAGTTGATGCATTCTTTTAATGATAAAATCTGACTCTGTGCTTTTATCTGGCATGATAAGAGAATTACTACCACAAAAAATATATATGCCCTCTGGGTTTTTGATTTTACATTCATAATGAAAATGTTATTTTATATATAATTGAATTTCGATCAATAGAGTATGCAGTTCTTGTTATTTTGTTGAAATATAGTGTATTTAATTTTTTCTACCAAACATATCTTTAAAGAAAATAGGTACCCCTCGCCAATAAAAGGATAACGAAAAACAAATTAATATGAGTAAAGAAAAAATATTGAACTGTTCATTATTTATACTGATGCCTATAACAGCGCCCCAATAACAGCATATGAGAAAAAAACCGATTGACATGGTGACTGGAAAAATATAGATCAGCGCACAACATAGTTCGATTATTCCAATCCAGATAATTCTATTCTGAGAATTTAAATAAGCATGTTCAATCCAAAAATCAGGGAAGATTAGTTTAGAAACAGCATCGGCTATCATCAAAATAGATGGGAGCCAGAAAAAACGTAGTTTTATTTTTTTTATCAGATCCATATTTTCGAAATTCAATGCAGAGGTACCTAATCAGAGGACGTTATGCAAAGAAATATCTGTGAACTGTTCAAAAAAGGGGATGAATTGCCATACGTATCAATTTTGTGCCAGCCATTCAATAAACTGAGTAACTTTGAGTCTACCTATGAGTATCTGATTAGGATAACTAAAAGTCAGATTGACCTGTATTTTTCGATTAAAATAACGAGACGCATCCTTTATGGCTTTTCGGTTGATGAGGTATTGGCGGTTTGCTCTGAAAAATGTATCTCCGCAAACAGATTCAAGCTCTTCTAATGACTGAGAAACAAGGTGTTTTTTTAAATCAAATGTCAATGCAAACACAAAATCGTCTTCATGCACAAAAAGAGCTACTAGAGTTGTTCTAATCGGAATGATTCTATCTCCCTGATTAATCACAATAGAAGTGGAAGTTTGTTGTATAGTTGATGACGGTGCCCCAAAAGTTCGTAATAAATTGTTGAGACTGATGTTGAAAGAAGAAAAATTTGATTTTAGTGTGTGGTATTTTTCTAAAGACTTTGCTACCGAGTCGCGGTCAAATGGCTTTAGGATATAATCAATTGAGTTCGTATTAAAAGCTTCCAACGCATATTTATCATAAGCCGTACAAAAGATAACGGGTACTGACAGCCGTATTTTATTGAATATTTCAAAACTAAGCCCGTCGCTAAGTTGTATATCCGAAAAAATCAAATCAAAGTCTGAATTGTTTTGCATATAGGATGTGGCCTGTTCCACAGATGAAAGAATCGTGACAACTTCTATTTGATCGTCAATAGATTCAAGTGTAGTTGCCAGATCTTTTGCCGTCCGTTTCTCGTCTTCGATAATGATTACTTTCATCATGGCGTTGTCTGAATAAGTTTAAGTGTAACCGTGTATTCTGTTTGGGTGTCTTTAATATCGATGTCTTTACCAACGATCAACTGATATCTTTTGTTAAGGTTTATAAGACCTACACCCTTTCTTTCTCCATCCAAAGATATGGGTTTGGGCATTTTGTTGTTGGATACGATCAACTGATCATCTTTTAATTCAATACTAACCTTTAGTGGTTTTTCGTCACTAAACGAATTATGCTTAAATGCATTTTCTACTAACGATTGGAGAGCATAAACAGGGATTTGGTACTGACTTCTCTGTTCATGAGGTACAGTAAGGGAACAATAAAATGAATCTTCAAACCGTAATTTCTGAAGTTCAATGTAATCCTGTGTAAATTTTAATTCTTCCGAAAGCGAAATAAGCACGTGTTCGTGGGCCGATATTGTATATCTCAGAAAATCCGAAAGCCTGATTACATATCTTTTAGCCAGATCAGGATCGGTACTTATAATGGAACTAAGGGTACTTAGTGCGTTAAATAAAAAATGAGGTTGCATTTGTCCGACAAGTGCCTGATGTTCTGCCTCTAAATTCTTTATTTTCAATTCAGCCAATTCTTTATCTACTTGTTCTTTTTTTGATCTGTCAATAATTGCATTCGACATGATCAATATAATAGTGTTGAGCGTAAAAATATTGATAATAGGAAATATAATCGATGGTTTATTTCTACTATCATCCGATTCTGGAAAAAGATGTAAGACAACCCAAAACAATGCAAATATAAGTAAGGTAAAAACGTAACTCAGAGCATACCATTCCGTGTTGTTTTTACGACCGCTTTTTACCCATATATTCATCACGTAAATATTCACCCCCCAAATAACCACTGATAGTATGGTCATAGTGGCAAATGAAAACCAAAAATTCAGTGGATATCCGTATGTTTGCAGAAAAAAAATCGGTGACAACTCAAAGGCTGCCATGATAGGAGACGATAAAAGTGCAGTTCTATATAATTTATTTTTATACATATATGCAAAATTACAATTAATAACTGAACATCATTTATTCTTTCATGATTTCCCCAGATTGAGACCATATACATACTTTGTTTCATCCATAACAAAAATACTTTGTAGTGACGCCAGGCTGCTTACTGTGCCGAGGCGCTCCATGATAAACTTGCGATAAGCTTCCATGTCGGTTACTCTGATCTTCAGCAGATAATCAAACTCTCCCGAGGTATTATAGCACTCGGCTACTTCGGGCATCGCATTGATTGCATCAGTAAATTCATGTGCAATCTGCTGGTTGACCTGTTTCAGTTTTATTTGGCAGAAAACGATAAAGCCACAATGCAATTTGTCGGCATCGAGAATGGCAATATATCGTTTAATGTACCCTTCGTTCTCAAGTCTTTTTAACCGCTCGAAAACAGGTGTTGTGCTTAGATTGACACGTTCAGCCAACTCTTTTGTCGTCAAATTGGAGTTCGTTTGCAATATACGAAGGATGCTGAAATCTGTTTCATCTAACTTATTCATAGAATATTTTTCTTTGTGACCTTATATCTGAAAATAGATTCAAAATAATAAATCTGTTCTGAACGCAAATATAGTTTTATATTCTGATTTTAAGAAGCTTATTGCATATTCTATTCTATACAAATATCTTTACACCAGAAAATATATCTAAAACTTACGATTATGGGAACGAAAAAACTTCATTTTGAGACCTTGCAACTTCATGTTGGACAAGAGCAAGCCGATCCGGCTACAGATTCACGTGCTGTACCTATTTATCAAACAACATCTTATGTGTTCCATAATTCAGAGCACGCAGCCGCTCGTTTTGGATTACGTGATGCTGGTAATATATACGGACGACTGACCAATTCAACACAAGGCGTGTTTGAAGACAGGGTAGCTGCTCTGGAAGGAGGATTGGCAGGACTTGCAGTTGCTTCTGGTGCGGCAGCTGTAACTTATGCAATTATTAATATCGCAAAAGCTGGCGATCATATTGTATCTGCAAAGACAATCTACGGCGGTTCATTCAACTTGTTCGGACATACTTTGACGAATTACGGCATAAAAACAACGTTTGTAGATCCGGATGAACCACAGAATTTTGAAAAAGCAATTCAGGATAATACAAAAGCATTGTTTATTGAGACTTTGGGCAATCCAAATTCCAATATCATAGATATTGAAGCTGTATCTGCCATTGCTCACAAACACGGCATTCCTCTGATTATCGACAACACCTTCGGAACACCTTACCTGATCCGTCCTATTGAACATGGTGCTGACATTGTTGTACACAGTGCTACCAAGTTTATCGGTGGTCATGGAACAACGCTCGGTGGAGTGATTGTTGATTCGGGTAATTTCGATTGGGTTGCTTCAGGTAAATTTCCTCAGCTCACAGAACCGGAGCCAAGTTATCATGGAGTTCGTTTTGTAGATGCTGCAGGTAAAGCCGCTTATGTTACACGTATCCGTGCCGTCCTGTTGCGCGATACGGGTTCCACCCTCAGTCCATTCAATGCCTTCCTTCTGCTGCAAGGTTTGGAGACCTTGTCATTACGTGTTGAGCGTCATGTTTCGAATGCTTTAAAGGTTGTTGATTATCTGAGTCATCATCCGAAAGTAGCAAAGGTTAATCACCCTGCTTTACACGATCATCCCAATCACAAACTTTACAAGCGTTATTTCCCCAATGGAGCTGGTTCTATCTTTACATTCGATGTGAAAGGTGGCGAGAAAGAAGCACAGACCTTTATTGATCATCTGGAGATATTTTCGCTTCTGGCAAATGTCGCTGATGTAAAAAGTTTGGTCATTCATCCGGCAAGTACGACTCACAGTCAGCTCAGTGCGGCTGAACTCGAAGATCAGGGGATTCATCAGAGCACCGTACGTTTGAGTATTGGTACGGAATATATTGATGATATTATTGATGACCTGAGCCAGGCATTCAAATTTATTTGACAAGAATATATATCCTCTGGTTTTGTTTTGCACTCTTTTTAAATCACCTTGGTAGAACGGCCTGTCGGTCGGACTTACCAAGGTGATCTTCTTTTATATTTCATAGAGCACTGATTTTTGCAGGTTCTTCTTTATTTTGCAAGCTTTTTAAAAAACATAAATCTAAATATATTAAGAAGCAATTTATTAATGTATATGTGCGATATTATTAATAACTTTGCTGTCAACTTTCTTCTTCAAAAGAACGTTTTTTCAAATGCTTGATCGTATTAAATGGAAAAAAGTTGACACAATAGATTATGAAAACTGTAGTTATTCAAGACCGGATATACGAGATTCGAGGTAGTCAGGTTATGTTTGATTTTGACCTTGCCGGGATGTATGGAATTGAAACAAGAAGGCTTAAAGAGCAAGTAAGACGCAACTTGGATCGATTTCCACCAGATTTTATGTTTGAACTTAAAAAAGAGGAATGGAAGGAACTTGTCGCAAATTGCGATAAGTTGCCGGCAACCGTGAAACACAGCCCAACAATGCCATTCGTCTTTACACAAGAAGGTGTCGCAATGCTTTCTGGTGTCCTGAGGTCTCCAACAGCTGTCCAAGTGAACATAAACATAATGAGAGCTTTTGTTTATATGCGCCAGTATGTTCTTCAGACTCCAACATATCAAGATTTTGCGTCACTCAAAGACAAAATACAGGCATTGGAAGAACGGAGCGAAGAAAACCTGAAAACCGTCAATGAGCTGAGTGAGGATACACAAAATTCATTGGATGAAATCTATTTGGCATTATCGGAGCTTGCTATAAAAAAACAACTGGAACAGAACAGTGAACAAACTCAGAGAAAACGGATTGGTTTCTCTCTAACTGAGAAGAAATAGATTTTGGAGAATACTCTTTAAATTTCCTATTTCTAATCTTTATTTGAAACGCATAGGACACTCGCGCCGGCCTGTCCATTTTTTATCTTAGCACGAACACATTAAAGGAAATTCACATGAATTATGTACTGTTAATCCAAATCGGAGGAGTCTTTCATTTAATATGTGCTTTCTCACATCTATTTTTTCCTAAAACGTTCCATTGGAAAGAAAATCTTAAGGAACTGCCTGCTGACAAAAAGATAAAGATAAAGAATACCATGTATCTTTCAAATACTTGCACTTTGCTGTTTTGGTTGATACTTTCCTATATTCCAGTGTTTTATGCAAAAGAGATTCTATCAACTCAAATGGGCAGGGCAATCTTGACACTAATCGTTCTATTCTGGATTGTCAGGATATTTATTTTGCAGCCTATTTTCTCAAGTTATAAAACCAGGGAATTTTGGATTCGAACCATTTTCTTTTTGATAGGGTTCATTGTTTTTTTAATTCCCTGGATTGCTGTTGAATGGCAGTAAATGCAATAATTGCAAACAATAACAGTGAAAGTCAGAAAGGAATAGCCAATTTAACAAGATGAAAAGAGCAATAAATATTCGTTCATAATTGGATTAATCATTTCATTGTACCCAGCAACAAGTAAAGCACAATTATTTGAGGACAATGAATTATTTCCAAATGTTACATTGATAAAAGGGAAATATTATAATGGGACTGGCGATAAAAATTATTGGTCATTTGACGATGCTAAAACTCAAGGAAGAGACGGATATGTGACCATAAACGGGACGAATAAGTCCCATTTATGATTGACGCTAAATTGTTTATTCGACAAGGATTTTAACCTTTATAACGACAAACCTTAGTGCTTGCATGAATAGTCGGTTTGACAAGGTTATGGAGAAAGAACTAAAATAACTATGAAAGCATAACATCTATGGGTATACCTCGGGCGTTGTGGGCAAGGCTGCTATAAATGATCGTTTACACCTTGGGCACTTGAAAACGAACAGATATTTTAAAACACATACCGCAAAATGAAAAAAAATCTTTTAATCAGTTTTTTATTGTTTTTGTCGATAATCGCTTTCGGACAAGATATTACAGGTGAATGGAACGGTTTGCTCAAGGTGAAAGGTGTGCAATTGCGCTTGATATTTCACATTAACAAAACCGATGCGGGCTATTCGGCTATCATGGACAGTCCCGATCAGGGAGCTAATGATATTCCAATAAGTAGAACCATTTTCGAAAAGTCGGTATTGACTGTCGAACAACCTTCCTCACAATTTGAATACACAGGAAAACTGGATAGCACCGGTATCGTGGTTGGTACGTTTAAGCAGGCTGGTCAATCGTTTCTGATGAATTTATCCAGAGAAAAAGTAATAAGGGCTTCTGACATTAAAGACACCGCTTTTATAGAAACAGAAATCATTTTACAAACAAAGAGTGGACAAATTTTTGGTACATTGACAACACCTAAAAAGTTTTCAAAAATTCCTGTGGCATTGATTATTGCAGGTTCTGGTCCAACCGACAGGGACTGTAATCAATCTGTGATGCAATGCAATGCTTACAAAAAACTTGCTTATGGACTGGCTGTAAACAACATAGCTTCATTGCGCTATGATAAAAGAGGCGTTGCAAAAAGTATTGGGGCTGCAAAAAGTGAATCAGACCTTCGATTTGAGGACTATATAAATGATGCAAAGGAGTGGATACAGTTATTAAAGAAAGACAACCGCTTTTCAAAAGTTATCGTAATAGGACACAGTGAAGGTTCATTAATAGGTATGATTGCTGCAACCAATACTGATAAGTTTGTTTCGATTGCCGGTCCCGGACAATCCATTGATAAAGCTTTAAAAGAACAATTGAGTACACAACCCAAAGAAATTCGGGATTTAACGTATCCCATTATTGATAGTTTGAAAAATGGAAAGATGGTAAATAATGTGGACCCAAGTCTTTATTCTCTATTCAGATTGAGCGTGCAACCTTACACCATTTCTGCATTTAAATATGACCCGCAAATAGAAATACAGAAATTACTCATTCCAATTCTTATTGTACAAGGCACAAATGACATACAAGTGTCTGTTGAAAATGCAAAACGACTTTTAAACGCAAATCCAAAAGCTCGATTGGTTTTGATTGACAAAATGAATCATATTTTTAGGACAGTAGATGGTGGCAGAGAAGCGAACCTTGAAACTTACAACAACTTTAACTTACCACTGGCAGACGGTTTAGTGAAAGAAATTTCCAGGTTTATTTTGAAAAGGTGAAAAATGGCTATAACAGAAAGCAAATAAGAGTATTTGAAGAAAGGTGCTGTACCTTATTTGTCCAAGTTTGTTGACAATTTGTAGTTGGTGAATAGCGCAAGAAATAAATGTTAACAAAAACGCATTCATACGACTAATTATAAACACTAAAAAAGAACAATGAATTCAATGAACACCCCAAATTCAGTCTTTACTGATTCTAAAAACCACTATGACATACTCGATGGACTTCGTGGCGTTGCGGCCATTATGGTTATCATTTTTCACCTTTTTGAAGCTTTTTCTGGAGGTAATCATCTAAAGCAAATAATAAATCATGGTTACTTGGCTGTCGATTTTTTCTTTGTTCTTTCTGGTTTTGTAGTCGGTTATGCTTACGATGACCGTTGGGGTAAAATGACTTTGGGCGGTTTCTTCAAACGTCGTATTATTCGACTTCACCCAATGGTTATTATGGGTATGATTATTGGAGCAATAGGATTTTATTTCAGTGCTTCCCCTAATTTGTTTCCCGGAATTAGTCAGGTACCTGTATGGAAGATGTTAATTGTTATGCTCATAGGTTTTACATTGATTCCTGTTCCAACATCAATGGATATTAGAGGGTGGGGAGAGATGCATCCGCTTGATGGGCCTGCCTGGTCACTTTTCTTTGAGTATATTGCCAATATTTTATACGGATTATTCATTAGAAAATTTTCCAATAGGGTACTTGCAATATTGGTTTTTATAGCAGGCTGTGCCCTGATACATTTAGCTGTTACCAGTCCAAACGGCGATATAATAGGAGGTTGGTCTATTGAATCCTCACAATTACGTATTGGCTTTACCCGTTTGATGTATCCATTCTTTGCAGGATTACTACTTTCACGTATTAAACCAACACAAATTAAGAATGCATTTTTGTGGTGCAGCTTGTTAATAGTTATCATCCTCTCTATGCCAAGGATTGGAGGAAGTCAACATCTTTGGATGAATGGACTTTATGACTCTTTATCAATTATATTCCTATTTCCATTGATAGTTTTTATTGGTGCAAGTGGAGAAGTGAAAGGGAATTTTGCATCCAAGACATGTAAGTTTTTGGGGGACATCTCTTATCCAATATATATCACTCATTATCCATTAATATACATTTTCACTGCTTGGGTTGTTGATCATCATATTCAGATGCGCAATGCCTGGCCTGTAGCTTTGTTAGTCATCTTATCAGCCATCACTATATCTTATTTTTGTTTGAAACTTTATGACGAACCAGTACGAAAATGGTTGGCAAAACGTTTTATTAAGAAAGCTGTAAAATAATTGAGATAATATAAGAGGAATTCCAATAACGGCAGGGAATGTTCCAGCAAACCATCAGGGACACAGCATAGATTGTTAGTAGTAAATATGATAAATATGACATTAGAATCTGTAACATTTAACGACTTAGAAGAAATTAGAGGTTTACAGCCGAAAGGTTGGAGTGATATTATTTTAGATATTGAATTCTATCTGAAATCGCCTTTTTGCAATCCATTTAAAGCAACGATAGACAATAAGATTGTTGGAACCGGAACATTAATAACTTATGAAAATACATGCTGGATAGCTCATATTATTGTGGGTAGCGACTACAGAAACAATGGCATCGGCTCACAAATTGTAAACGGACTATTGGAAAGAATAAAAAAAGATGCGATTCAGACATGTTCGCTTATTGCAACGGACTTAGGAAAACCAGTTTATTTAAAGGCAGGATTTAGAACGGTAACAGAGTATTCATTTCTTCAAAAAGAAAAGCCGTGGGTTGATCGTCCTGTTTCAAAAAATGTGATTCCATTTGATGAAAAGTATCGTACTGCTATTTATGAATTGGATAAAGTAATATCAGGAGAAAATAGGGAGATGCTATTGAAGGGCATTTTGGAGAGCTCGATGCTATACATTGAAAACGGGAATGTTGTTGGGTACTACATGCCGGGTTTAAAAGAAGGATTAATATCTGCTGACACGAATGAGGCTGGTTTGGAATTAATGAAATTGAAATATTCCAAAGCGGATAAAGCAGCACTTCCTATTGATAATATCGAAGGACTTGAGTTTCTAAAACAAAACGGATTTGTTGAAACAATCCAATGGACAAGAATGCTTTTTGGCAAGGACTTAAACTGGAGTCCTCAAAAGATGTATAGTAGAATGGGGGGGAATTTTGGATAAAAAACAAAAACACTATCTTTATGAATGCAAAAAAGATTAGACAGATTGGATTGGTGCTATTTGTACTAGGATTGCTGTCATGTGGAGAGAAGAAGCCGGTTCCAGTGCCGACTGACAGCTCAGATGGTTGGAAGACAGTAACAACCGATGCGTATACCATTCGATATCCTTCTACCTGGACACTGGATAATAGTGGACGGATGGGCATGACACTACAGATCTTTTCAGCTTTAAGTTCGCCGGATGACAAGTTTAGAGAAAATGTAAATCTGGTAATTCAGGACTTATCCGGACAACCCGTCAAGAAACTGGATCAGTATATGTTATTATCCGAAAATCAGATTAAGACGATGCTGGCAGATCCCGAAATACTTTCATGTGAACGATCAAACCGCGATGGGCAAGAATTTCAAAATATACAATACACCGCAAAACAAGGGATTTACAAGCTGAGATTCCAGCAATATTGCACGATAAAGAATGAAAAAGCTTATGTCTTGACCTTTACATGTGTTGCTGATGAATTTGAAAAGTATCGCGAGGTTGGGGGGAAAATAATGGATTCTTTTAAACTAAAATAGGAAAGTGTTTAGCAAACAGAGCGATATGGTAATAAACCGATTGTATTTGTTAAGAATGATCGGATTGATTGCCTTATCGCCGTAAGCGTGTGTTTTATGAATCCTTCAATGAGTCGTTGTTTGGCCTATCATACTTAAAATAGTCCACATCGACATAACCTCCGATAGCCTTTGTTGCATAGTTGAAAATAGCAAATCTGGTACCCATAAAGAGCTTTAAATAATCAAATACCATTTTAAAAGATGTGCCTATGGGTTTCCAGTCTTTGCTGTCAATACTGTAATAAAATGTGGCTAAATCTTTGTTAAGATTGAAATCACAGTCAATACGAAGGTATATGATGTTTTGAGTTAGGTCTATCCGGGCTTTTTCTTCAACTTGTACGCCCCGTATCTTTTTTTTACTATCCAAATCTACCACATTGGTGGACATAGTAAGGTATTTCTTATTACCGTCCATAATGATGGACAAAAGTCCTGAATTCCCATTGAATGCTGCAAAGCCAGAAACATCTCCATCTTTCATTTGACTCACGTCAAATGCCACTACGCCACTGCACTTTGGCCCTTCCATACGCTGAGTCAGAGTGTTGGGCGCTTTATACAAGTCATCAACTACTCGGCTTGTTTTGAGTCTGAGATAACCTGGACGTTCTTTCAAAGACCAATATTTATTTTGGGGATTATGGTTCCACTGCCAGTTAATATTTAATCCATTTATATTGAAGTTGTCACTTTCTACAATTCGATTCCCTGTATCATAACTTTTTAAAGCTACTTTTCCAGTCAATGGTACGCGGCCATTGTCGCCTAAGATAGGCCATCCGTCTATCCAATGGCAAGGTAACAACAAAGGTACACGGCCAATACCTCCACGATCCTGGAAAACAAGGCCATACCAATTCCCGTTTTTATCATCAACAAGACATCCTTGTCCGGCATAGGGGAATCCTTCGAAGTTGTCCTCCAGTATGACTTTCTTCTCATATGGACCGGTAATCTTATTTGCCCGAAAACAAACTTGTCTGCGTTTTCCATTTTCCGGCCAGGAAACCATAAGCAAGTAATATTTACCATTGTATTTAACAACCTGACTTCCTTCGAGTAATCCGGTTTCTTCTGCATCCCGTTCAAAAATATGCATGTTTACACCATCTGGTTTTACATCCGAGAGGTCGCTTTTAAGTTCTATGAGTGAACCTGTTCCTGAGAATACGTAGACTCTGTCGTCATCGTCAAAAAAAAGACTTGCATCGTGGAAATGTTGTGTTCTGGAGATCAAGTCCCATTTTCCGCTTCTCGGATTGGTTGTTGAGTAAATATATGCTTTGTATGGTTCGTCATTGGGAGAAAAAAGCACATAAAATTTCCCTTTATTGTAACGGAGAGAAGAAGCCCACTGTCCTCTTCCATATACACTGCCATTCAGCAAGTCGTATTTTAAATTATCAGTGAGACAATCAAAAACATAACTTGCCATATCCCAGTGTACCAAATCTTTTGATTTCATTACTGGAGCACCTGGCATCAGGTGCATAGTAGTACTTATCAAATAAAAATAATCTCCGCATCTTGTTGCCGACAAATCAGGTACATCTGCATTGATTATTGGGTTGGTGAACGTTGTAAAGTTATTGACCTTACATCCAAAAACGATGAATGCAGTCGACAATAAAATAATTACTTTTTTCATTTTTATTAATTAGATATATAGGTAACGGCTATTTACAGAGCAAATTTCCTCAAAATGCGGCAATGTAGCAATTTTTTTTGTTCGTATTGGTTCAAGATGGCCTGAAATATGGAAAATAAATAAAGGTGGCGATTGAAAGACAGAGAAAAAAGGCATTCCGCTGTAAATATTAAAGCGCTTTGTACCGAACTCGTAAAAAGATTGTATTTTTGTTTAAACTCGATAATCTGTATGAAAATCATCAATCTTTAACCATGAAACTAAAAAGCATATTCTTCATTTTATTCTTTTCAGGTTTTTCCGTATTTGCACAACAATCCGTCGAGAAATGGAAAATATTCGAGCTAACCCTCAAGGGTCCAGATACCGGAAATCCGTTCATTGATGCCAGAATAGGAGGCAAATTTATTCACATGAAGGATACGCTTTCGGTCTCAGGTTTTTATGATGGCAATGGCGTTTATAAAATCCGCTTTATGCCGCAAAAAGAAGGAAAATGGAGCTACCAGACATTCAGCAACATCAAATCATTGAACAAGAAGAAGGGTGTCTTCACCTGCACATCTGCCAGCAAAAACAACCACGGGCCTGTCGCTGTAAAAGACACCTTATATTTTGCCTATGCAGACGGCACGCCACACCATTCCTTTGGAACGACCTGTTACGGTTGGGTACATCAAGGCGATAGCCTGGCAGAGTTAACTCTTCAGACCCTGTCAAAAGGATATTTCAATAAAATACGAATGTGTATTTTCCCAAAAAGCTACGATTGGAACCACAACGAGCCCTTGTTCTATCCTTTTGAAGGCACCCCGCCCAAAAATTGGAATTATACCCGCCTGAATCCTGTCTTCTTTCAAAACATTGAGAAACGGATAGGTCAGTTGGACTCACTGGGCATCGAAGCCGATCTCATCGTTTTCCACCCATACGACAGGTGGGGTTTCTGTAGTATGAACCGAGAGACGGATGATCTATACATCAATTATATCATAGCACGTTTTGCCGCCTACAAGAATGTTTGGTGGAGTATGGCCAACGAATACGACTACATGAGTGCCAAAAAACTCAGCGACTGGGATTACTACATCAGTCAATTCGCAAAAAAGGACGTCTTCCACCACCTCATCAGCATCCACAACGGCCCCCGGATTTACGACCACACCAACCCACTGATCACACATGCCAGTATTCAGGGAGAAGACACCTACAAAGCCAAGGAATACAGGGCAAAATACAAGAAACCCATCATCTTCGATGAATGTCGGTACGAAGGCAACATTCCCTGGTCCTGGGGCAATATGACGCCGCAATCTATGACCGAAAAGTTTTGGAGGGGAATTATGAATGGTGGATATGTGGGCCATGGGGAAACCTATGTCACTGAAAATCCTGTCAAGAATCCGGGAGAATCCTCGGATATCCTATGGTGGTCCAAAGGTGGTGTCCTTCGGGGTGAAAGTCCGGAACGCATTCTCTTCCTCCGGAAAATTATTGAATCTGCTCCTCCCAAACTAAAGCCTATAAACCTGTTCACCTGGATGCCTTTCTCCGCCATTGGAATTGATAAAGAATTCTACCTGGCCTATTTCAATGATGCACAGCCACACAGCACAATCATTCAACTTCCTGAAAACGCCACGTTCAATGTTGAAATCATAGACACATGGAATATGACCATCACACCTCTTAAAAAACAGTTTTCCGGAAAGAGCTTGATTGAACTTCCCGGAAAACCATATATTGCATTAAGGATTACAAAGAAATCCTAACGTCTTATTTCCCGCTTTGCAGGCTAAGGATAGTCACTGAATATGGTGCAAGCTTTTGTGTGAACGTCGGAGCCACACCCTTGACCGTTGAAGTAATCGGAACGATCTTCACTGGCTCTGTAATAGTATTTGTATCTTCAGGTTTTGCGCCCTTAATAACAACCATTGCTGCTTTGGATGCTACTTTACCAACACCCTTTAGGTTTATTTGAACAGGTTGAACTTTCCCTAAGGTATTCACAACTTTAAGATATATGGTACCCGTCTTTGCATCTTTCGTTGCTGAATAGAAAATAGTAGGAACAGCTTTCGGTTTTGCAGGTGCAGCATTTTGCGAATTTGGTCTTTGAGGAGTCGCAGGTCTGTTCTGAGTTGGTATGTTTTCAGCCGTTGTAGGCACAATAACATCACCCAGATAAGAACTAAACATCTTCTGTACATAATAAGAAGGCGATCCGAAACTATTCAACGCATTGTAACCAATCAAATCCGAATCCCATTGCCATGCTTTAGGAGCTGTAGCAGTAGGTGTATTTACATTGACAAACAACGGGGCATAGCAAGACATGATAACAATATCCGAATTGCGTTCCATACCCGTCATCCAGGCAGCGTCACCCAATGCAGCATTTAGATTTGTGGTAGGTGCACCTTCACGTGTAGCCCATTCTCCAACAAAAATCTTAGGACCATTGCGATCATATGAGTCATATTGAGAAGCGTTTTCCCACATATCCCATGAACTGCGGTAATAATGTTCATCAAACACAGCTGGTTTTTTACCGGATGTAACTTTCAAATCAGGATATTGTGCATCAGCAATTGTTGAAATACAAGTAAGTTGAGGATATTTTGCTTCTATAGCTTTACGGAACTGGGTAAAACGTCCATCATAACTGTTGGTTCGGTCAAACCAGTCTTCATTGCCGATTTCCACATAGGTTAACTTGAATGGTGCAGGATGGCCGTCGGCGGCACGTTTGGCTCCCCAATAGGTATTTACATCACCTAT
>Ga0302286_10000124_pt1 | contig 66316 bp, 51 predicted proteins | sample III_Fen_E2_3_FD_198765 | JGI IMG/M metagenome (GOLD analysis project Ga0302286, IMG submission 198765) | Peat permafrost microbial communities from Stordalen Mire near Abisko, Sweden - III_Fen_E2_3 | ecosystem: Environmental > Terrestrial > Soil > Wetlands > Permafrost | place: Sweden: Abisko...
GGCAATATCTCTAATGGAAGAATCAAGGAGGCTAAATCGTAATCTAAGGGCATGAGTTTTTTTAGACAAAGATAAAAATACACTTGCTTATTTACAACTACTCCACCTGATATTTACATTGACCCTAAGAATCCTGATGAATCAGGTTTTAATTAATCATTGTTTTTAGCTACATTTGCTATATTGTTTTGTGCTGTATTGATAGTCGAAGCAATGCTTAACTGAATTAATTGTTGATTTTCATGCTCAATATCTATCGTGCCTCTGCCGGTTCGGGTAAAACATACCGGCTTACGCAAGACTATATTCAGTTGCTGTTCGACCCCCGGCGGGAGCGGGCACATCGTCGCATCCTGGCCGTTACGTTTACCAACAAAGCCACTGACGAGATGAAAACGCGCATTCTGAAAGAGTTGCACGCGTTGTCAAAAGGCGAAAAATCGGATTACCGCGAAGGGTTAATGGGAAAATTCCGGCTGGACGAGGAAGCCGTAAATGTGCGCGCAAAACATATCCTCACCGGCATTCTACACGATTATTCATCATTCTCCATAAGCACTATCGACCGTTTTTTTCAACAGGTTATCCGCTCTTTTGCGCGCGACATTGGCGTACATGGCGGCTACAACCTGGAACTGGACAATACGGCCACGCTCGAACAATCGGTCGATAACCTATTTCTAGATCTGTCAAAAGACGAAAACAAACAACTGTTGCAATGGCTTACGGCTTACGCCGAGGAACGAATTGAGCAATCGGAAAGTTGGAATATGCGCAACAACATTATGGAATTGGGACGTGAAATTTTCAAGGAAAGTTACCAACACAAAGCCGAAGATACCAACCGCAAACTGCACGAACGAGAGTTCCTGACCAACTACCGCAAGAGCCTGCGCGAAATAAAAAACACATTCGAAGCCAAAGTAAAACAAACCGCCACCGACGGTTTAAACATTATGGCACGCAACGGCCTGACGCACGATGACTTTGCCTACAAAACCACCAGCGCGCTGGAAAAGCTGGTAAAAGGCAAACTGGAAATTAGCGCACGCTTCACTGGCTTTGCCGACGATGTGATGAATTGCTACACCAAATCCAAACCGCAGGATGTAAAATTGGCCATCGAGTCGGCGTACAACAATGGGTTGGGAAAATGCTTCCAGCAAATTGTAGAACTGCTGAACGTCAACATCGTACAATACAACTCGGCGGTAATGGTGCTAAAACATATCAATACGCTCGGTATTCTGTCCGACCTGGCCGTGCAGATAAAAAAACTCACCGACGAGCAAAATACCATGTTGATTTCGGACTCCAACATGTTGCTCAACAAAATTATCGACAACAGCGATACGCCTTTTGTGTACGAGAAAACCGGCATTACCATCGACAACTTCATGATCGATGAGTTTCAGGACACTTCCACCCTGCAATGGAAAAACTTTCATCCGCTTATGTCCAATAGTTTGTCGGCCGGTAAATTCAACCTTGTGGTGGGCGACGTGAAGCAAAGTATTTACCGCTGGCGAAACTCCGACTGGAAACTCCTCGACGAACAAATCCTCACCGATTTTAGGCCGGAGCAAATTCACGAAGAAAACCTGGAAACCAACTGGCGAAGCGATAAAAACATCATCGACTTCAATAATTCGTTTTTCCGCTGTGCGGCAAGTTTGCTGCAAAGCAAGCTGAACGAAAATCTTGAAGCAGTGCTACCAGTTTATCCCGCGTTGGAAGCCCTGACGCACAAAATTGAACATGCGTATGCCAATATTCATCAGCAGACTTCGCCCAAAGCCGCCACCGGCAGCGTGCAGGTAAGCTTTATTGCCTCCAACGAAAACGACGATGGTTGGAAAGCCGAGAGTTTGCAACGATTGCCCGCTATGCTCGAAGACCTGCAAAGTCGCGGTTACCGTCCGGCGGATATTTGTATTTTGGTGCGGAAAAACGACGAAGAGCAACAGGTTATTCACCGCTTGCTAAGCTACAAAACCACCGCGGAGGCCAAACCCGAATTTTGTTACGACATTATGGGCAACGAAGGTTTACTGATTGGAGCTGCCGCTTCGGTACGTTTCGTGCTAGGCATTTTGCAGCTGTTTGTCAACCCGGCTGACAGCATTCAACGCACCATTGTAAACTACGAATACGCGCGTGGTCGTCAGCACAAATCGGAAAACGAAGCGCTGAATGATTGCTTCATGGCCGACCATTCGGGCGAAAATCTGTTCTCGGCTTTATTCTCCGACGAAGAAAACGAACGACTCAAACAAGTGCAACACAGCTCGCTTTACGACATGGTGGAGCAAATTATTTCGTTGTTTGGCATTGGCAATTGGCACAACGAAGCAGTTTTTGTACAGGCATTTCAGGATGTGGTGTTCCGCTATACCACCGGCAAAACTGCCGACCTGAATAGTTTCCTCACGTGGTGGAAAAAGAACGGCGGCAAACAATGCATCTCCACGCCCGATAACCAAAGTGCCATGTGCATTATGACTGTACACAAATCGAAAGGATTGGATTTTAAGGTGGTGATAATGCCATTTTGCGATTGGGATTTGGACAGTCGTATGCGCAACATCCTGTGGTGCGAACCAGCGGTTGCTCCTTTCAACGAACTACCGTTGCTGCCCATCGAATATGGTTCGAAGCTCGGAAAATCCATTTTTTCCGAAAACTATTTCGACGAACAGATGCATCTGTTTATCGATAGTTTAAATGTAGCTTATGTTGCATTTACTCGGGCAAAAAACGAATTGATATGCATGGCTCCAGCTCCTAAAAAAGAAGTGGAAAGCCTGTCCAACATCAATTCGCTGTCGGCTCTACTCACCGCTTGCTTCACGGTAGAAACTCAGGGACTCGACAACGAGATTATACTTTTATCAAAATCCTACGACGGCACGACAAAGGTATTCTCGCTGGGTAAACCAACACTGGCTGTATACAGCGATGCCAAAAGTGCGGACAACAACGAGAAGATAAACGGCTATCCATCCGTTAGCAGTACCGACCGCTTGCGCATTCGCCACCAAAGTCTGGATTATTTGCTCGAAAACCAACAACTCACCGACAGTCGCTTGAATTACGGTCTAATCATGCACGATATTCTACGCAATATTACGCACAGATCCGACCAGCAAAAGGCCATTCTTTCCATGATTCGCGAAGGACGCATCAGTGAACAGGAAGCAAAAATAGTTGAGCAGGAAATGGAAAAATTTTGGAATTTGCCGGGTGTTGAGAACTGGTTTGCTTCTGATGCCCGAGTGTTGAATGAAACCACCATTCTGATTCCATCCGGCGAGCAATATCGTCCGGACAGAGTTATAATTAATGCAAGCAAAGCAACCATTGTGGATTATAAATTTGGCGACAAAGAAAGCAAAACTTACATTCTGCAGGTAAAACAATACATGAACCTCATTGCTGCAATGGGATATGAAACCAACGGATTTGTGTGTTATGTAAGTTTGGGGAAGGTGGAAAAGGTTTAAATGAAAATGTCCGAATCCCCAGTGGAAATTCAGACATTTTACTTTAAAAAATTCTGATATCAGAATAAATTTGGTTTTCGTTTTTTCGCTTCGTCCAGACTCAATAAATCAGCCTTTTTAGTCTGTTTTTCGCGCAAAGACTGATACTCTGCTGCAATGCCAGCCTCATATGCCACATGCTGTGTCTTGCTCATAAGTTGAGCAACTACGTGCGTATTAACCGATGCATCTTTTACATAAACTACCGGACCGCTATAATTTGGAGCAATCTTGACTGCCGTGTGAACTTTTGAGGTGGTGGCTCCGCCAATCAACAATGGGATACTAAGCCCGGCTTTTTGCATTTCGGTGGCAACGTGCGCCATTTCTTCAAGCGATGGTGTAATTAATCCACTCAATCCCACCATATCCACTTTCTCATCGATAGCTGTCTGAATGATTTTCTCGGTTGGAGTCATTACGCCCAAATCGATTACTTCAAAGTTATTGCAAGCCAAAACAACAGCCACGATATTTTTTCCAATGTCGTGAACATCACCTTTTACGGTGGCAATAAGGAATTTGCCGGCCGAAGAGCTTTGACCGGGTACTTTTTGTTTCTCAATCTCAGGTTGCAGTATAGCGACAGCCTTTTTCATGGTGCGAGCTGTTTTTACTACTTGTGGCAAAAACATTTTTCCTTCTCCGAAAAGTTCTCCAACGATATTCATTCCACTCATCAACGGACCTTCGATAATCTCAATCGCCGTATCAAACTGTGTCAATGCTTCCGCCAAATCTTCTTCCAAAAACTCGCTGATCCCTTTGATCAATGCATGTTCCAGTCTGCCTTGTAACGGACGCGACCGCCATTCATCTACTTTCTCCACTTTTTCGCCCGAAGCCTGATTCTTGACTTTTTCTGCCAGTTCGATCATTCGTTCGGTGGCATCCGCGCGTCGATTCAGCACAATGTCTTCTACATGCTCAAGCAGTTCAGGTTCAATGTCCTGATAAATCTGTAGCATGCCGGCATTCACAATTCCCATATCCATTCCTTCTTTGATGGCATAATACAGAAATACCGAGTGAATGGCTTCACGAACCACATTGTTTCCACGGAATGAAAACGAAAGATTGCTCACACCTCCACTGATTTTGGCGTAAGGTAAATTTTGTTTGATCCAACGGGTAGCGTTTATAAAATCAACACCATAGTTGTTGTGCTCTTCAATTCCGGTGGCAATGGCCAATACGTTTGGATCGAAAATAATATCTTGCGGAGGAAAGCCGATCTTATCTACTAACAAGTGATAAGCCCGACTACAAATTTGTGTTTTACGTTCAAAACTATCCGCTTGTCCTTGCTCATCAAAAGCCATAACCACTACAGCTGCTCCGTAAGCACGGATTTTGCGGGCTTTATATAGAAATTCTTCTTCTCCCTCTTTCAGACTGATTGAATTGACGATACACTTTCCTTGTACGCATTTCAGTCCGGCTTCTATCACTTCCCATTTCGAAGAATCAATCATGATAGGCACGCGCGAAATTTCAGGTTCGGCAGCTACATAATTAAGAAAGGTAACCATTTCCTCTTTCGATTCCAACATGGCATCGTCCATGTTGATATCGATAACCTGCGCGCCATCTTCTACTTGTTTACGGGCAATACTAAGTGCTTCTTCGTATTTCTTTTCATTTATCAATCGTAAAAACATGCGAGAGCCGGCTACATTGCATCGCTCACCGATATTGACGAATAAGGATGAATCCTCTATCTCTAATTCTTCAAGGCCGGAAAGTTCTAATTTTTTAGAAGCAAGACCGGGTTTTCGAACCTCCTTGTTTTCAATTAAAGCACTATATGTGGCAATATGATCCGGTGAAGTTCCGCAGCAACCACCAATGATATTAACCAATTTTTCGTCGAAATATTCTTTTACCTGAATAGCCATTGTTTCAGGCGTCTCGTCATATTCGCCAAACTGGTTGGGTAGTCCTGCATTGGGGTAGGCGCTTACAAACCAGGGTGAATGTTCATTTATCTCGTGTAAGTATGGTTTCAGGTCTTTAGCTCCAAAAGAGCAATTCAGCCCTACGGATAATATATTGGCATGACCGATTGATGCTAAGAAAGCACGAATGGTTTGACCGGATAACGTTCGACCGCTGGTGTCGGCTACAGTTGCCGAAAGCATTATTTCAACTCGTTTGCCGAGCTCACTCATGGCTTCTTCGGCTGCAAAAATAGCGGCTTTGGCATTTAATGTATCAAAGATTGTTTCGATAAGCAGTGCATCTACACCACCTTCAATCAACGCCAGAATTTGTTCTTTATAGGCTGCTACCAGGTCGTCAAAACTCACAGCCCTGAATGCCGGATTGTTTACGTCGGGCGACATGGATGCAGTTTTGTTTGTTGGACCCACAGCTCCGGCAACAAAACGTGGTTTGGCAGGATTTTTCACTGTAAACTCATCGGCCGCTTTTCGGGCAAGTTTGGTTGCTTCTATATTTATTTCTCGGACTAAGTCGCACATACCATAATCTTCCATCGAAATCCGTTGCGCATTGAACGTATTGGTTTCGATGATGTCTGCACCGGCTTCAAGGTATTGGTTGTGAATGCCATAAATAATGTCCGGTTGTGTCAGAACAAGCAAATCGTTATTGCCTTTCTGAAGAATTTCGCAATTTGCAAAGCGTGTGCCACGATAATCAGCTTCGTTCAGTTTATGACGCTGAATCATGGTTCCCATTGCACCATCCAAAATTAGGATGCGGTTTTCGAGTATTGTTCTTAAATTCATATGTTGGGTTTTGAAATGCAAAGATAATGCTAATCAATTCATAATTCGTAATCCATAATTCATAATTTTGAATTTTACGCAGATTATTAGTGCTTTCTATGATTTTTTGAAGAAGAATAATTCAATAAAAAAAACGCCGTAGAAAAAATTCCACGGCGTTTTAATTATAAATTGTACATAAAGAATTATGCTTTAATAAGCCCGTGTCCGGTCATTTCTTTTGGCTGTGGAATTCCCAGAATCTGACAGATTGAAGGAGCAACATCAGCCAAAATACCATTTTCTACTTTTGCTTTTTTGTTTTCAGTTACATAGATAAACGGCACCGGATTCAACGAGTGAGCAGTATTTGGTGAACCATCGGCATTTTCAGCAAAGTCAGCATTACCGTGGTCGGCAATGATAATTACCTCATAATCGTTGGATTTTGCAGTTTCAACAACCTTATTCACGCAGTTGTCAACAGTCGTCACTGCTTTTTGAATGGCTTCGTAAACGCCTGTGTGGCCGACCATATCCCCATTGGCAAAGTTAAGGGCAATAAAATCAAATTTCTTTGTATTCAAAGCTGCCACCAGTTTGTCTGCTACTTCGGGCGCGCTCATTTCGGGTTGAAGGTCGTATGTTGCCACTTTTGGGGAAGCAACCAAAATGCGTTCTTCGCCTTCGAATTCACTTTCGCGACCTCCCGAGAAGAAGAATGTTACGTGAGCAAATTTTTCGGTTTCGGCTATGCGTAATTGTTTTAATCCAAGGCTGGAAACATATTCGCCTAGGGTGTTTTGAACATTATCTTTATCAAACAAAATGTGCAATCCTTTGTAGCTAGAGTCATAAGGAGTCATGCAATAATACTCCAATGGAATGGTATGCATTCCTTCTTCCGGCATATCTTGTTGGGTTAGAACCACAGTTAGTTCTTTTGCACGGTCGTTACGGTAGTTGAAGAAAATAACCACATCGCCTGCTTCAATAGTTGCCAGCGGTTTTCCTGCAACATCAACGCTAACTATTGGATTCACAAATTCGTCTGTTACACCAGCATCGTAAGATGCTTGCATTGCAGCCACAACATTGGTTGTCGGTTCGCCCGTTCCGTTAACCATTAAATCATACGATTTTTTTACGCGATCCCAACGTTTGTCGCGATCCATGGCGTAGTAACGTCCAATGATGGATGCAATTTTAGTGGTGGTTCCTTTGGTATAAGTTTCTAATTGTTCAATAAAACCTTTACCGCTTTTCGGGTCGGTATCGCGGCCATCCATAAAGCAGTGAACAAATGCCTCGGCATTGTACTCCTTGGCAATGTCTACTAATTTCAACAAATGATCCAACGAACTGTGAACGCCACCATCTGAAACCAAACCTAAGAAGTGAATTTTTTTCTTGTTGTCGCGGGCATAAGAATAAGCATTGATAATTTCAGGGTTTTGCAGTATGCTATTGTCGCGACAGGCAATATTTATTTTTACTAAATCCTGATAAACTACGCGTCCAGCGCCAATATTCAGGTGACCTACTTCCGAGTTTCCCATTTGTCCTTCAGGCAGACCAACATCTTCGCCTGAAGCAAGAAGTTGCGAATTAGGATAATTTGCTACCAACGAATCAATGTAAGGAGTTGGTGTGCTATAGATGACATCCGCGTGAGAATGATTTCCAATTCCCCAGCCATCCAAAATCATAAGTAATGCTTTTTTGCTCATATTATTTTGAAATTTATTATTTTATACTTTCTAATACCGTTGTTTTTTTTGAAGTGCAAATTTACGAATTTTTTAGTGTTTTCATTGGTTTCTGTTTCTGTTTTTTTCTTGAATTACCGTGTAGATTCACACTTTAGTTCATTTCTTCTATCTTTGTACAAAAAAATACTCGAATGATGTTTATTGTTATCGCTTGTATGCTTGCCGGAATGGTTACAGGTTATATGCTTCGCCGTCGTAAACTTGGTCATGTTCATCGAACTATACTAACACTTATCTGGATGCTATTGTTTTTGTTAGGGTTGGAAGTAGGTGCAAATAAAACTGTTGTAAACCAGTTTGCTAAACTAGGCTTCGAAGCTTTTTTACTGGCATTTGGGGGTACATTGGGGAGTGTGTTGCTAGCCTGGATGCTTTGGCTTGTTGTACGAAAAAAATCACTAAGCCGATGAAAGGGAGCCTGATTATACTTTCTTTTTTCGCAACAGGCTTATTGCTTGGTGCATTTCGTTGGTTGCCGCCATCGTTGTTGGATTATAATGTGAGTTTTTATGTGCTCTGTGCTCTCATGTTTATGGTGGGTATCAGCATTGGATGTGATCCGGATTCATTCCGCCAGTTTAGAAGTTTGGATAACAGATTGATACTTCTCCCGGTGATGACTATTGCAGGAACCTGGCTTGGTGTAATTGCAGTTAGTGTTTTTATAAAAAATAGAAGTCTGGCCGATTGTTTGGCTGTAGGCTCAGGGTTTGGATATTATTCACTTTCGAGTATTCTCATTACTCAGTGTAAGGGTGCTGAGCTGGGAACTATTGCGCTGCTTTCTAATATCATGCGTGAAGTCATTACGTTGTTGTTTGCTCCATGGATGGTCCGATATTTTGGCAATTTAGCCCCGATTTCTGCCGGAGGAGCTGCTACCATGGATACTACTTTTCCGATTATTATTAAATATTCTGGTAAAGATTATGCTATTGTTTCCATTTATCAGGGATTCATTGTTGATTTTTCGGTTCCGTTTTTGGTCACATTCTTTTGTAGTTTATAATAAATCTTCCTATTGCTTTTCATTCAGAAAAAATTGTCCGAAAAACAATAACGCCATTGAATAATTTTGTACTTTTGCAGGTACTAAGCAAAAAGTTAACAAGTTCATTTCCATGAAATTTTTCATGCTGAGTGCCCTGAGTCAGGCTGCATTTTGTCGCCTCTATCCTTTTGTTTATCAATCTTATAATTTATATTAGCATGAAAATAATTATAGTTGGTACGGCGTTCCCTTATCGTGGTGGTTTGGCAGCATACAACGAGCGTTTAGCTCGTGAATATGTAAAAGAGGGAAATGAAGTGGAGATTATTACATTTTCCCTTCAATATCCTGCGTTTTTATTTCCGGGTAAATCGCAGTTTTCCAGCGAGCCTGCACCTAAGGACTTAAAAATTACCCGAATGATCCATTCTGTAAGGCCGTTGAACTGGATTAAAGTAGGTCGTACAATTAAGAAGAAATCTCCGGACTTAGTTATTTTCAGTTATTGGATGGCATTTGTGGCTCCTTGCTATGGAACTATTGCACGGTATGCCCGTTCGCCTAAAACAAAGATGATAGGGCTTATCCACAACATGATTCCGCACGAACCTACTATTTTGGATAAACTTTTCCCCCGATATTTTGTGAAAGCAATGGATGGTTTTGTGTCAATGGCAGAATCGGTAACGGCGGACATCGAAAAGTTCGACCATGACGGCAAACCGAAAGTAGTATCGCCACACCCTATATACGACCACTATGGTTCGGCATTGACAAAGAAAGAAGCAGCTATGAAATTGGGGCTTCGTGAGCATAAACAATACATTCTGTTTTTTGGTTTTATTCGTCACTACAAAGGGCTGGATTTGTTAATGGAGGCTTTTGCAGATGAACGATTACGTCAGTTTCCTGTTAGTTTAGTTATAGCGGGGGAATTCTACGAAAATCCACAACCTTATCTGGAGCTGATTATGAAATTGAAGTTGGAAGGATTGGTTGAATTACGAACCGGATTTATTCCGGACAATGAGGTTCGGAATTATTTCAGTCTTGCCGACATTATAGCTCAACCTTATAGAACAGCTACTCAGAGTGGTGTTAGTCAGATTGCTTATCATTTTGAAATACCCATGTTGGTAACTAATGTTGGTGGGTTAGCCGAAACTATCCCCAATGGTAAAGTTGGGTATGTTGTTCCGGTAGAGCCGACTCAGATAGCTGATGCTCTTGTCGACTTTTTCTCCAATCAACGTTCCAAAAGCATGATTGAGAACATAAAAATTGAAAAGCAAAAATTCTTGTGGTCACGTATGACAGCCGCTATAGATGGTCTGTTTAAGTAATTAGGCCCAACCCCGATTGATTTCAAAAATCTGTATTTCATGAACGAAAATAGGTTTGGGCTATTTTTAAAAATAACTGTTAATAAAAAATTCATAGAATAAACCAAATTCCCTTACAAGGGATTAGGAGTTCTTTACATAAATATATGGGCTCAGATATAGTAGAAACGCCAATGATGAAACAATTCAACGAGATTAAGGCAAAACATCCAGATGCTATTTTGCTTTTTCGTTGTGGTGATTTCTACGAAACTTTTTCAACCGATGCAATTCAGGCATCTCAAATACTGGGAATAACACTCACCAAGCGTGCCAACGGCGCCGGAAAAACTATCGAACTGGCAGGTTTCCCTCATCACGCACTTGATACGTATTTACCGAAGTTAGTGCGTGCGGGAAGGCGTGTTGCCATTTGTGATCAGCTGGAAGATCCGAAACTCACCAAAAAAATCGTCAAACGTGGTGTGACCGAACTGGTTACTCCCGGTGTTTCGTATAGTGACACAACACTCAACCATAAAGAAAATACGTTTCTTGCAAGCGTGTATTTAAATAAAAATCATGTAGGTGTTTCGTTTCTGGATATATCTACAGGTGAATTTCTTGTAGCTGAAGGAAATGCGGAATATGTCGACAAGCTATTGAATAGCTTCGGACCGAAAGAAGTGCTTTATGATCGTTCAAAGAAAAAGGATTTCGAAGCTTTTTTCGGTACAAAGTTTTTTACCTATGCTCTCGAAGACTGGGCTTATTCACCAGATTCGGCTAATGAAAGGCTGCTGAAACATTTTGAAACAAAGAATCTGAAAGGTTTTGGAGTCGATAATTTACCCAATGGTGTGGTTGCTGCCGGAGCTATTATGCATTACCTGGATCAAACGCACCATCAACAAACGGGTCATATCACTCAGTTATCGCGTATAGAAGAGGAGCGTTTCGTTTGGCTGGATCGATTTACGGTTCGAAATCTGGAACTTTATGGATCAATCAATGAAGGTGCACGAACATTGCTCGATGTGATTGATAAGACTATCAGTCCGATGGGTGCCAGAATGCTGAAACGTTGGATTGCCTTTCCGTTGAAAGATGTCAAACCGATTAACGAGCGGTTGAGCGTTGTCGAGCATTTTTTCAAAAGTCCTGATTTGAAAATGCTTCTTGAGCAAAACATAGCACTCATTGGCGATTTGGAAAGAATTATTTCTAAAGTGGCGGTTGGTCGTATAAATCCGCGGGAGGTGGTGCAACTTAAAGTAGCCCTCAAAGCTATTGAGCCGATTAAGCAGGCTTGCTCGCAATCTGATAATGATACGTTGAAAAAAATTGCAGATCAGCTGAATGCTTGTGCTGTGATTTCCGAAAAAATTGACAAAGAAATCGATAATGATCCTCCAAACTTTATTCATCGGGGAGGAGTTTTGAAATCCGGTGTCGATGCGGAGTTAGATGAATTGCGCCAATTGGCGTATTCCGGAAAGGATTTTCTGCAAAAAATTCAGGAACGCGAAAGTGCCGAAACAGGAATACCAAGTCTGAAGATCAGCTTTAATAATGTGTTTGGATATTACATTGAAGTAAGAAACATGCACAAGGATAAGGTGCCCGAAACCTGGATCAGGAAGCAAACGTTGGTCAATGCAGAGCGATATATTACGCAGGAGCTGAAAGTGTATGAAGAAAAGATATTAGGTGCCGAAGAAAAAATTCTATCAATTGAAACCCGTCTTTTCAACGATTTGGTGTTGAGTTTGGTAGATTACATCACGGCTATTCAGTTGGATTCCAATCTGATTGCACAGTTGGATTGTCTGTTGTCATTTACCCGTGTTTCATCTGAAAATAAATATGTGCGGCCGCAGGTTACCGATACTGATGTGTTGGAAATAAAGCAGGGGCGGCATCCTGTGATCGAAAAACAACTGCCCATCGGTGAATCTTATATTGCCAACGATGTGTATCTGGACAATGAAACTCAGCAAATCATCATTATCACCGGACCCAATATGTCCGGTAAGTCGGCATTGCTAAGGCAGACAGCTATTATTACCCTCATGGCTCAGATTGGATGTTTTGTTCCGGCTGAAAGTGCCAGTATAGGCGTAGTTGATAAAATTTTCACCAGGGTAGGAGCCAGCGATAATATCTCGCAGGGCGAATCTACTTTTATGGTTGAGATGAACGAAGCTGCAAGCATCTTGAATAATCTGTCCAATCGTAGTCTGGTGCTTTTTGATGAATTGGGTCGGGGCACAAGTACTTATGATGGTATCTCTATAGCCTGGGCCATTGTAGAATATATTCATGAACAGGTAAGCTGTAAAGCTAAAACGCTTTTTGCAACGCATTATCATGAATTGAATGAGATGGAAAAATCATTTCATCGCATAAAAAACTACAACGTGTCGGTGAAGGAAGTGGATAAAAAAGTAATTTTTCTTCGAAAACTGGTTCGTGGTGGAAGTGAGCATAGCTTTGGTATTCATGTAGCCAAAATGGCTGGAATGCCACAAAGTATCGTAAAACGCTCCGAACAGATTCTTAAACAATTAGAGACAGATAACCGTCAATCGGGCATTTCTAAACCTGTGGGTGAAATTGCAGAACAACGGGAAGGTTTTCAACTAAGTTTCTTCAAACTGGATGATCCGGTGCTGGAACAAATTCGTGACGAAATAAAAAATCTCGACATTAATAATCTTACCCCCGTTGAAGCATTAAATAAATTAAATGAGGTGAAGCGTATCATCACCGGCAAGTAGTTTTGCACAGTATCAAAATAACTGCGCAATGGAAAATTGTATTTATATGCAATTTTTATTTTGGAACTGCATTTGTATTTATTTTCGGATACGAAACATCATAAAAACACATTTTTTGATGGTCAAAACTAAAAAAAGTAGTACTTTTGTGCTTCCTTTTTTTGGCGATAAAACTATCAAACAAATATATCATTTATAGTATGAAGAAACATAATTTTAATGCAGGACCTTCTATTTTACCTCGCGAAGTTATTGAAAAGACAGCTCAGGCTGTATTAGATTTTAATGGTTCAGGATTGTCCGTATTGGAAATAAGTCACCGTTCAAAAGATTTTGAAGCGGTAATGAACGAAACAGTAGCACTTTTCAAAGAATTATTAAGTATCCCGGAAGGTTATTCAGTTCTTTTCTTAGGTGGTGGAGCAAGTCTGCAATTTTGCATGGTTCCATTCAATCTTTTTGAAAAGAAAGCTGCATTTTTAAATACAGGAGTGTGGGCAAACAAAGCTATGAAAGAGGCTAAGGGATTTGGTGAAGTTATAGAAGTTGCTTCGTCGAAAGATGCGAATTACACTTTTGTTCCTAAAGATTATGTAATTCCTGCGGATGCAGATTATTTCCATATTACAACTAATAATACTATTTACGGAACAGAGATATTGACTGATATTGATTCTCCTGTGCCATTGATTGCTGATATGTCGTCCGATATTTTTTCACGTCCAATAGATGTTTCGAAATATGGTTTGATTTATGGTGGTGCTCAAAAGAATTTGGCTCCTGCCGGATTGGCTTTCGTAATTGTAAAAGACGAATTGCTTGGTAAAGTATCGCGTTATATTCCTACCATGCTTAACTACAAAACACACATTGCTGATGGTTCTATGTTCAATACGCCTCCGGTATTGCCTATTTATAGCGCTTTGGAAACATTGCGTTTGTTGAAAGCAAATGGTGGTTTGGTTGAAATGGAAAAGAAAAATATTGCTAAGGCCGAATTACTTTACAATGCTATCGATAACAGCAAGATATTTGTTGGAACGGCTGCAAAAGAAGATCGCTCTCGCATGAATATCTGTTTTGTAATGAAACCAGAATATAACGAACTTGAAGCTGACTTCCAGAAATTTGCTTCGGAACGTGGTATGGTAGGTATTAAAGGTCACCGCTCTGTGGGAGGTTTCCGTGCTTCTACCTACAATGCTTTGCCTATCGAAAGCGTCCAGGCGCTTGTAGATTGCATGCAGGAATTTGAGAAATTAAACGCATGAAAATTACATACAAACCCCTCAAAAGAGGGGTTTTGTGTTTATATTGGCTGAATTTAAAAAAATACTAACCACTTATCTAATCTGTTTCTTGAGATTAAATAAGCTTTGAATTAGAACTCTATATGAAAGTACTTATTGCTACTGATAAACCCTTTGCTAAAGTTGCGGTTGAAGGAATTCGCAAAGAAATAGAAGCTGCCGGATTTGAATTGGTGTTGCTCGAAAAATACACCGAAAAACAACAACTGCTCGATGCTGTTGCAGATGCTAACGCTATTATTATCCGCAGCGATATAATCGATGCAGAAGTAATTGCCGCTGCTAAACAATTAAAAATTGTAGTGCGTGCAGGTGCCGGTTATGATAATGTAGACCTGGAAGCTGCTACAGCTGCCGGAGTTTGCGTAATGAATACACCCGGTCAAAACTCCAATGCTGTTGCCGAATTAGTTTTAGGATTGCTTGTTTTTGCCGTTCGGAATTTCTATAATGGAACTTCCGGCACTGAATTAATGGGTAAAAAATTGGGTATTCATGCTTACGGAAATGTTGGTCGTAATGTTGCTCGCATTGCTAAAGGTTTCGGTATGGAATTGTATGCGTTTGATGCTTTTTGTCCTGCTGAAGTAATTGAAAAAGATGGTGTGAAAGCTTTATCTTCGGTTGAAGAGCTTTACAGTGTTTCTGACATTGTGTCGTTACATATTCCAGCGACTGCAGAAACCAAACAATCAATCAATGCTGCTTTGCTAGGTAGGATGCCAAAAGGTGCCGTGCTTGTAAACACTGCCCGCAAAGAAGTTATCAACGAGGCTGAAATCCTTGGATTCATGGAATCGCGTCCAGACTTTAAATATGTAACAGACATAGTACCTGGAAACGATGCTGAAATGAAAGAAAAAGTAGGTGGTCGTTATTTTACAACACCTAAAAAGATGGGTGCTCAAACTTCGGAAGCAAACATCAACGCCGGTATTGCTGCTGCCAAACAGATCGTTGATTTTATCAAAAACGGTTCAGAGCGTTTCAGAGTAAATAAATAATCAACATAATTAATTAAATAACCTTATGGACTAGCAATAGTTTGTAAGGCTTTTTTTTGCAATATAATAAACAAAATGAGCAAAGATTGTGGTTGGTTTGTGTAACTACATAATCATCTAACAAACAACATATTAATGTATTTTTAACCTTTGTGGTGCTTAATTAATTTTTATTTTATGCACATTTTACGTATCTTTGTGCCGAAATTAAGTTTCTTTTGTCAAACATTTAAGCTATTGAACTGTTTGATATGAGAAACCATTAAAATAAAATCATGGGTAATAATTTATTAAAAGGTAAAAGAGGAATTATTTTTGGAGCATTGAACGATATGTCCATTGCCTGGAAAGTTGCAGAACGCGCTGTAGAAGAAGGTGCTATTATTACATTGTCAAACACTCCGTTGGCAGTACGCATGGGTACTACAAACGAGTTGGCAGAAAAGCTGAATGCAAAGCTTATTCCTGCCGATGCAACCAGTGTGGCAGATCTGGAGCAGGTTTTTGAGCAATCGATAGAAGCATTAGGTGGTAAGATCGACTTTGTTCTACATTCCATCGGTATGTCGCCAAACGTACGAAAAAAACGCCCGTACGACGATTTGGATTATGATATGCTGCATACAACTCTTGATATTTCTGCTATTTCATTCCATAAAATGCTGCAGGTTGCTAAAAAAATGGATGCAATCAACGATTACGGTTCGGTGGTGGCACTTTCGTATATGGCTGCTCAACGTACCGTTTTTGGGTATAATGATATGGCTGATGCTAAATCTATGCTTGAGTCGATTGCCCGTAGTTTCGGCTATATTTATGGTCGCGAACGCAATGTACGCGTAAACACAATTTCTCAGTCTCCAACTGTTACTACTGCCGGTAGTGGTGTAAAAGGAATGGATGGATTACTCGATTTCTCAGAACGTATGTCGCCACTGGGCAACGCTACAGCTGCTGATTGTGCTGACTATTGTGTTGTTATGTTTAGCGACTTAACACGCAAGGTAACCATGCAAAACTTATTGCACGATGGTGGATTCTCCAGCATGGCTATGAGCTATCGTGCCATGGAGCAATACAACAAGAGTTTCGAGGAATTTAAAGACGAAAACGGAAAAATTATTTACGGATAATCATTAAGATAGTTGTTAGAATAAAGAAAGTGAGATTGATTTGTTTCAATCTCACTTTTTTATTGCATAAATATCTGTCGGATCTACCCGATTTACTTAACTATCGGTAATTTACTCAACAATTTGATATTATTCAAATCAGAATAATCGTACTGATAAATGCCGTCTTCGGCAATCATCATGGCTACGTTGTTGTGAACAATAATATCATATCCGTCTATGTTTTTAAAATGAGCAAGCTGGTTAGCCAAAAGAGTTTGTGGATTGCTGTTGTTGAATATCTTCAGGCCGTCGTCGCACAAAAATAATTTGCCATTATCAATGCCGAGTCCTTTCGGGTTTGTCATGTTGTAAGTAACCTGTTGATTAGGCTTTTTTACATCTTTTACATCTACGATTATCAATGCATTTTCTTTGGCTGAGTAATCGCAGGCACTCCCAGAATGGATGGTTATATATGCTAAATCATTGTCAACTACAACCGGATCGCAGGCGTAAGCGTGAGATATGGAGGATTGATATACAGGCTTTAATGGATCGCTGACTGAATATATAAGCATACCGGTGCTGGTTCCGAAGAACAGATTGGTTTTGTAACTGAAAATTGTTTCCACATTCCAACCAATATAAGAATCGGGAGCAGCTTTTGTCGGTTTGCTGGTGTTTAAGTCGAAGATGCTTATATAATTGTTGATAACAGAATAGAGATAATTGTCATATATGCTGAAGCGTGACATGGAACCGTTTATACCTGTGCTATTACTGCTGTTAGCCGCTGTGCTGTTTACAGTAGCATAATCTTTGGTTGCTTCACCACCATACCAACCGCCGGTGTAGTGAGATACATCTTCAGTTCTTTCTTTTACTTTCCAGCCAACAACAATACCCTTGCTTTTACCAGCATAAGTCTGTTGATAATCAATCCCATATTGGTTTTTCGTCGACGGCAGTGCAGTTGGAAATATTGAATCCAATCTTCCTTTTAGTTCTGGTAACAGTGGATTGCTTATATCAAACCAAACCAAATCGATATACGAATCGGCGTATAGCTTGTTGTTGCGAATGGCTAAATCGGCATTCCCCAGTAGCTCTATAAAGCCCGCTACTCTGGGGCTCGAAGGATCACGATTGTCAATGATGTGAATTCCTTTTTCCGGTTCGGAAATGTACAGGTAATCGTTGTAGAAACACATTTTGCCAATACCACTAATGGCGTGTTGCTTAGAAGTTACTTTTACCGAATTGCGGAATGTTTCGGTCGATATAAAAACAGGCTCGTTGATTTTGTAGGTAACAGTTTCTGTTACTACCGATTCGCAACTGCTCAAAAGAAGAACAGCAAGGCTGAATAAAAACATGATTTTTTTCATATCTCTGAAATTAACGGTTGATTTAATTCTTCTTTTATAATTTATAGCTTACCCCAAACCGAACGGCTGATTCAAGCAAATGCTCTTGGTTGGTTTGGAATGATAAAGGAAAGGAATGGATCTTCATATAAGGATTCACAAAGAGTGAAATACCTGTTTTGAAATCATATTTTAGTCCAAATCCGAGTAGACTTCCCAATCCTGATTGAGAATTAACAGGAGAATCAGAGCTTACATCCATGTCTATGAATAATCCTCCGTTTACAAAGCAGTATTTCCAAAAGGATGCACGAAGGCCGACAGGGATATTGATAAGAGACATAGTCCCGGTATGTGTAACGGTGCTTATGTTTAGCCCGTGCATTGTGTTCAATATTGAATGAGTTGACACTTTGCTTTGCAGGAATTCAACTCCGGTTTCTATGTCTAACCATTTATTTAAAGGTTTTAAATATGTGATGCCAAAAGTATGTGACTTCCCTGCATCTGTGCCTGAATCGCTGATATAATTGTCTCCAAATCGGGCAATACTATTATCGCTTAATGCTGAGAATGTTATTCCAACTTCAGCTTTTTGCGCTTTCATGACAGATGGCGAAAGCATGAGAATGAATAGCAAATAATAGACTTTTTTCATAACTGGTATAATCCTTATTTAATTCGAAACCTTACTCCTGCAGTTACGCCTATTACTACCGGATTCTCGGTACGGGCACTAGCGGGTTGATTGTTATCAAAGAAATAGGAGAGTTTGGGCTCAAAATAAATTCCCCAGTTTCTTTGAACTTTATATGTTACACCTACCGCTCCATTTATAGACCATTGGAAACCGTTTATATTTGTTTTGGCAATGGTAGTGATTACCTGATTGCCTGCATACTGGTTCTGAACGTAAACAGATTGTATTCCTTTTTCTACCATAGTTCCTGCCGACAAATACAATTCCCATTTGGAGTTCTCCCAAAGCCGACCAACTAAGTTGAGAGGAATGCCTATATAATGAAGATGCAATTTAGCATCAGAATGTTGCACGCCTGAATTTTCGAAGGTAGATAAAAGGTACGTGTAGACCAATCCACTTTCTATGCTAATGGTTTTATCCAGACTTTTTCTGATTATCAATCCAAATGAAACAGGAGCCATATAATTTTTCTGCGAGAAATCATTTTGAGTTAGCATGTTGCTGTAATCGGCTTTGGCATTCGTCAAATAAGAGTTCCCGGATGATAAAGCTAGCTCTCCATTTACACCGCTTAGACCTGTACTTCCACCTGTGCCTAAGGCTGCTGCAAGCAACCAGTCTTGCTTTCTTTTAGGTTTGGCAACAGGCTCGTCTGTGGTTTTTGCAATTAGTTTATCAGGCAGAACTTTAGTTGATTTATTGTTGCTTACAGAGTCTTTGCTTGTTGCGTTTGTTTGTGCCAAAGCATCTTGATTATTTGAGCGTTTGGTAATTGTATTCTCAATTGTTTTGTTGCTTCCGGTGGTATCATTGCCTGCAATCTTAATCTGTGCTACATCTTTTTCTACAATTGCAGTTTCTTTTTTACTGTTCGATAGTTGTTTGGAAGTAGTGTTCTTAGCCGGAACTTTTTCAACTGGAGTAAACTGTTGAGCTTGTTGTTTGGCAATTTGCTTTGCTTGAATATGTTTTTGTTGTGTGTTAGCAGGTTTAGATTTACCAATAAAGGTTGAATCGGATGAAGGTGAGTGAAGTGTGAATAGCAATGCAAGAAAAGCCACAGCTGTGCCACCCGTTGTTAGCCAAAACCAAAATGGGATTATTCTCCTTTTCTTTGATTTCAGACGTGCTTCAATCTCGTTCCAGCATTCAGCATCGACGGGTAATTGGTGATTTTCCAGTTTCTGTCTGAAAACCTCACTAAAAGCATCTTGTTCGTTATTATTTATATTATTTTGCATGTTCTTGTCCGATTAGTGATTGTACGTTTTTTTGAAGAATTCTTCGAGCCCTCATAAACTGTGACCGTGAGGTGGCTTCAGCTATATTTAGTATTTCAGCTATTTCGGCGTGTGAATAACCTTCGATAGCATATAAATTGAATATGATTCTATATCCGTCTGATAATTCTGAAATGCACGCCATTAAATCATCGACCGAAATTTTTTCCAATACCCCGACATCATTATTTTCAATATAATTACTGTATTCTTCAATACTTTCACTTTGTTTCAATGCATCGTTTTGTCTGAGATATTCCAATGCTGTGGTGACGAAAATACGTCTTATCCAACCGCCGAATGACCCTGTTCCTGAATAGGAATCGATCTTTGTAAATAACTTAATGAAACCATCCTGCAATAGATCGCGAGCTGTTTCGCGGTCATTCACATACCGCACACAAACGCTCATCATGGCTGGAGCATGTAATTCGTATACCCTTTTTTGAGCCCACGATTTACCTGCTTTGCATCCGGCAATCAATTGTTGTTCGTCAGTTATCGCAGTCCTTAATTCCATATTCTTTTTGTAAGATGCATGTTTAGTGGTTTTTGTTGCATCTCTTATTCAATAAAAAGTTTAATATTCAACAAAATTACAACATTCTGGCAAGAAATTTATATTGCATACATATATTGCTCACAATATAATTCCGGCACAAGTTTGTAGTTGCTTTTTGGTGTAATGCTTCGGTCGTTTCAATGAATTTTCCAAAATGTAACTACGAAGTAATCTTTTTCTTTTCGAACAATTAGTTTAAACCTACTGATCAATTAATAGAATCATTGAGATACTTTAATATCAATATGTGTACTATAAATATTTGAACTGTACAGTATAAATATTTATAGTGTACAGTATATTTATTTGATCTGTACAGTATAAATTTAATTTATAGTTACGATTGATTTAATTGTTGGTGATCAATATGCTAATCTGTTTTGATGCCTTTGTTAGTCTTTCAGTAAGAAGGTGTTTCGTTATTGAAGTGTTTTTGAAATTTTAATTTGCTTTAATGCACAAAGGGCTTTACGTGTTGTAAAGCCCTTTGTTGTTTTTTTTTTGTTTAAATCAGAATTGCTGTTTTTATTTCAGCCACTTATCTAACCACGAATAGAATGTCCGTTGCCACAGGATGCCATTTTGAGGTTGCAATACCCAGTGGTTTTCGTCAGGGAAAATCAACATCTCAGCCGGAACGCCACGTAAGATGGCTGCGTTGAATGCTGCCATGCCTTGCGATGCCAGAATACGGTAGTCTTTTTCACCGTGAATAACTAAAATCGGGGTATCCCATTTGTCTACGAATAAGTGCGGAGAGTTAGCATACGAGCGTTGTGCAACAGCATTGGCTTTATCCCAGTAAGCGCCACCTAAGTCCCAGTTTACAAACCACATTTCCTCAGTTTCCAGGTATTGTTGCGGTAAGTTGAACATTCCATCATGAGCAAGGAAAGCCTTAAAGCGTTTTTCATGATGTCCTGCAAGCCAGTAAACCGAAAATCCACCATAGCTTGCACCTATGCAACCAAGTTTATCCTTGTTTACAAAAGGCTCTTTAGCCAGCGCATCGATAGCTGAGAAATAATCTTTCATATTTTGTCCACCGTAGTCGCCACTGATTTGCTCCAGCCATTCCATGCCAAAACTTGGAAGTCCGCGACGGTTAGGTGCAACCACTATATAACCGTTGGCCGCCATCAACTGTAGGTTCCAACGATACGACCAAAACTGACTTACTGTTGATTGTGGTCCACCTTCGCAGAAAAGCAATGTTGGGTATTTCTTATTTTTATCGAAGTTAGGTGGATAAACCACCCAGGTGAGCATTTGTTTATTGTCGGTAGTGGTAATCCAGCGTTCTTCCACCTTTCCCATGTCTATTTGAGATAGAATTTCTTTATTTTCAAATGAGATTTCTGTTTCAAGTCCGGTTTTTGGGTTGATGGTATAAATCTCGTCGGGTTTGCTCAGCGAATGTTTTACTCCAATAAGTTTGTCCTTTATCATATCTACAAAGGAGTAGTCATGATCTCCTTTTGTAATTTGTACTATCTTTTTTGAAGCTATGTCTGCACGGTAAATTTGAGTGACAGCATGCCAGCAGCTTACAAAATAAATTGATTTACTGTCGGGAGTCCAAATCAGTGAGCCAGAATTCTGATCGAAGTTGGCTGAAAGATCGGTCTTTTCGCCGGTTTGCAGATTCATGATAAACAAACGGTTTTTATCCGCTTCGTATCCATCCCGTTCCATACTTTCCCATGCCAGCCATTTGCCGTCGGGCGAGAATGTCGGATTCTGGTCGTATCCCATCATACCTTGAGTTTTATTCTCTGTTTTGCCAGTAGACAGGGTGTAGAAGTAGATATCGGAGTTAGTTGAAAGAGCATATTCTTTCCCGGTTTTCTTTCTACAAGTGTAGGCCACGTTTTTTCCATCGGGGCTCCAGGCAAGTTGTTCTATTCCACCAAAGGGTTTCATAGGGCTTTCATAGGGCTCACCATTTAATATGTCAATAATATTTGCAATTTTGCCCTCTTTTATATCTGCCACGAAAGGATGTGGAACGGTTTTTGTCCATTCGTCCCAGTGTTTGTACATTAAATCCGTTACGATTATACCGCTCGATTTTGGCAGATCGGGGTATTTATCTACGGTACTTTCTCCGTACTTCACATCGGCTACAAAAAGAAGTTTTGTTTCGTCCGGCGATAAAGCGAAATCATTGATTCCATCTTTTACGTCGGTTATTTGTTTGCGTTCGCTACCATCGGCTTTCATTGTCCACAGTTGCATGCTTCCGGTTTCCGACGATAAAAAAGCGATGTGTTGGCCGTCTTTCATCCATTTTGCAGCTGCTTCGCGAGTGGCGGTTTTTGTAATTTGCTTTTTGTCGGAACCATCGGTGTTCATCACAAAAAGCTCTGAGTTTCCTTTGTTTTCAGTTATGCTGTAATAGGACACGCTATACAGAACTTTGGTTTTATCGGGAGAAATTTGGACTCCGCCTACGCGACCGAACGACCATAGAACCTCAGGAGTCATGAGTCTGTTTGTTATAGTTGGGTGCTGTTTTCCAATAACAGGAGTTTCGGCGTTTGCAGCTCCACATGCTGCTATAATGGCTATTGCCATAATACTTGTTTTTAATAGGTTTTTCATTTTTGCTAAGTGAACCGTTTTAATTTTATAATGAACTATAAGACTACAAATATAGTGCTTTTTTGAATCATTATGCAATTAAAATTAAGTAATGAGATTGACCGAATTTCATTAAACAAATTGGTTTAAAAAGGAGTTATACTGTTTTAATTTAAAAGAATATAGGGGATAATAAGAATGATTGATAATTTTGCCGCGAGGGCTGCTGAATGGGATAGTCCTGAAAAGGTAGCTATGACCCTAATTTTTGTACATGAACTGATCCAAAACGTAAAGCTACAGAAGAGTTGGAAGGGCTTGGAAATAGGAACCGGTACCGGTTTGGTCGGCCTTCAGTTATTAGACGGAATAAATGCTTTGGTTTTCGAAGACACTTCTCAATCTATGTTGGAGGTGTTGAAGGGTAAATTGAATGGTGATGAATTGGTTGAGATTGTACATGGTGAGATTTTTGAATACCAAAAACAAGATATTGATTTGGTATTCTCCTGCATGGCTTTTCATCATATTCCGGATATTGATAAAGCTTTACTTCACTTATCAAAAATAATGAAGCCGAATGCTGTGATTATAGTAGGAGATATTCGAACTGAAGATGGTTCATTTCATAGATTCGAGCCTATTCCTCATTGTGGATTTGATACAGCACAATTATCTCTACAGTTTGAGCAGGCTGGCTTTGATGTTGTTTCGTCTCATACGTACAACGTACTTTCGCGTGAGAGAGTTAAAGGTGTTGTGACTGATTACGAACAGTTTATGCTGATAGCAAAGAAACGATAATAGTGCTAATAGCAAAATCTTACGGTGACTGGCTGTTTTTTTTTACAGAACAGTTAATGCATCAGTGGCAGATTGTATCGTAGACATTGCGTATTAACGTAAATACTTCAATTTTTGTTTGATTTTTGAAGTATTCCTGCTCGAATTATATTAAAATAATCTTTATTGTTTAAATATGGCTAGTCTATTGTGTAAAAATAATACAACAAATATTGTTTTTGATAAAAAGTAACGCCTTTTTGTTGTTAATATGATGTTTAAGAATATATTTTGATGTAAATTTGTCGTGTTATGAAGAAAGCAACTATCTGGATTCTTATTATCTCAATGGCATTAACTTTTGTAGGACTTATTCTCCTGCAAGCAAGATATGTAAGGATAAATGCAGAAATGATTGAAAGTCAGTTTAATGACAATGTTCAACGAAGTCTGTTTCAGACGGTAAGTTTAGTAGAAGAAAATGAGGCTTTGGAGTATTTGGGGCAAACACTCGAAGGAGATGATTACTCAGGGAGCAAAAACCGGTTGTTAAGCCAAGATTCTCAGACCAGTCAGATGAAGAAGAACATCGACAGCATGGCCGGAAATCTTAAACTGACTTCTGAGCAGATAAACAGACCGACTATACGTTTAAAAACGCGTCATGGGCAGTCGACCATCGAAGAAACTTCTCGCTATTTGCAAGAGAGATTTAAACAAAACTTCTCACGTTCTAAAACGATATTAGATCAGGCGGTTTTCCGTTGGATGAAAGAGATTGATCAGAAGGAGATTAACGAGCGGGTTAATTTTGAGGATTTAGATGGAATCCTGACTAAGGTACTTGTAAATAATGGAGTAACACTTCCTTTTACGTATTCGGTAGTGGATAAGCAAGGAAAAGTTATTTATAATTGTCATAAGGATATTAAGCAGGACGAAATAGAAATGCAGAGCAACATATACACCCAAAAACTGTTTCCGCTCGAAGAGTCGAGCAAAGCTGCTTATTTGCAGGTTACGTTTCCAACAAAGCAAAACTATATCTTAAGTTCGATGAACTTACTTTTGCCTTCGTTGGCGCTGGTACTAATTATTCTGAGTATATTTATTGTAGCTATTATTATCATTTTCAGACAGAAAAAGCTCAATAATATGAAAAACGACTTTGTTAACAATATGACTCATGAGCTTAAAACTCCGATTTCTACCATTTCGTTAGCTTCTCAAATGTTGCAGGATCCGGGAGTCGGTAAAACCCCAGAAACACTCAAACATATTTCGAAGGTTATAAAAGATGAGACTAAACGATTGAGTTTGCAAGTGGAGAAAGTGTTGCAAATGGCCATATTTGAAAAAGACAAATCTATATTAAAACTTAATGAAATTTCAATAAACTCATTAATATCAGATATAGTCAACAATTTTTCGCTTAAAGTTACCAGTAAGGGTGGTAAAATTACGTCAAACCTCAAAGCTGCAAATGATGTGGCTTTGGTTGATGAAGTGCATTTTACAAATGTAATTTTTAATTTAATGGACAATGCGCTAAAATACAGTGATAAACCATTGCTATTGACTATAGAAACCTGGAATGAAAAGGACAACTTGATTATTAGTATCGAAGACAATGGAATCGGAATCAATAAAGATGATTTAAGACGAATCTTCGAAAAATTTTATCGTGTATCTACAGGAAATCTGCATAACGTTAAAGGATTTGGACTAGGTCTTGCTTATGTAAAAAAGATAGTTACTGAACATCGCGGATCCATTAAAGTGGAAAGCGAACTAAAAATTGGAACAAAATTCACTATTACAATACCAACATTAAAAAATTACGAATTATGACTGACGAAAAAGTAAAAATTTTGTTGTGCGAAGATGATGAAAATCTTGGCATGCTTCTCAGAGAATATTTGCAGACAAAAGGTTACGATGCAGACTTACAACCTGATGGTGAAGCCGGCTACAGAGCTTTTTCTAAGAACAAATATGACTTATGTGTTTTTGATGTGATGATGCCTAAAAAAGACGGATTCGCATTGGCTGCCGACGTGCGCTCATTGAATTCTGAAGTGCCTATTATCTTCCTTACAGCAAAATCGATGAAAGAAGATATTTTGCAGGGATTTAAATTAGGTGCTGATGATTATTTGTCAAAACCATTCAGCATGGAGGAATTGCTTTACCGTATTGAATCCATTTTGCGTAGAGTAAAAGGAAAACGTGCGAAAGATGTAGTTACTTATCAAATCGGAGAGTTTATTTTTGATGCTCAGAAACAAATGCTAACTTACGAAGGAGAATCTAAAAAACTGACCACTAAAGAGTCGGAATTATTGAATCTTCTGGCTGCAAATGCTAACAGTATTTTAGAACGTAATTTTGCACTGAAAACAATATGGGTTGATGATAATTACTTCAATGCACGTAGCATGGATGTGTATATCACTAAATTACGCAAATTATTGAAAGATGATGAAAACGTAGCTATTATCAATATTCACGGTAAAGGTTACAAGCTTATTACCCCTCAGGTGAAAGAAGAATAGTATGAGATTTAGATAGCATAAAAAAACCGCCTTATTGGCGGTTTTTTTATGCTATGATTTCAAGAATTTTTCTTGTATTATCTACAATATTTTTTGGTTCGAATTGTTCTAGTTCTGCTCTGGGGCGAAAACCCCACGTAACTCCAGCAGCATCTACACCTGCATTTCGAGCAGTTTGCATGTCTACTCCTGAATCACCAATATACAAAACATCTTTTCTTTCTGTCCCTGTTATAGCCAGAATATCATTTACTATTGCAGGATTTGGTTTAATTGGTACGTTTTCACGTTGACCAAAAACGGCCGCAAAGTGAATCTCTGGGAAAAAATGCTGAATTAATTCTGTAGTGGCTTGCTGGTATTTATTAGAGGCTACGGCAAGTTGAACATTTTTGTATTGCAAAGTGCTAAGTAATTCGGATATTCCCGGATAGGGAACTGTTAGTTCTGAATTGTGATCGTTGTAATATTCAATGAAATACTTTCTGATTTTCAAAATAGTATCCTGATCTTTAGCTCCATCGGGTAATGCTCTTTCAAATAGTTTATTAATGCCATTTCCCACAAATAATTTATAAGCTTCTGTTTCGTGAGTTGGAAATCCACACTGTTCTAAAGCATAATTGGTACTGGCAGCCAGGTCGGCAACCGTGTCGAGCAGAGTGCCATCCAAATCGAATATAACTAAAGTTTTCATTTCTTTCTACTAAAAATCAAGCGTGTCAAAAGCGTTTCTCAAGCTCATCTTGAGAGAAAATGGTCATAATCTTTTTTCCATCCGGAGTAAAATTATGATTAGAACATGCAAACAGGCGGTCAATCAGATCGCTCATTTCTTCGGAAGATAAGCGTTGCCCCGATTTTATTGAAGAAGCCTCTGCCAGCGATAACGAAATGGTTTCGTGGATGCTGGCTGTGGGATCCTGAGCTGTGGTTTTTGCTTTGTCCAGCATCTCCAGCAGCAAATCAATTACACTTCCGGTACCGACATGCGATGAAACTCCTTTTACGCTAAACGTATGATTCTCGAGCGCTTCAAATTCAAATCCTACGTGTTGTAAATCCGGTATAATTTGGTCAAAGAACAATGCGTCATCAGCACTAAGTTCCAGTATTTCGGGGAATAGCACTTGCTGAGACGATCCTTTAGAGTTCTCTATCTGGCTAAGAAATAAATCAAATAAGATACGAGTGTGTGCTCGATGCTGATCTATCATTAGCAACCCGGATTTAAGTCCGGTAAGAATAAAGCGATTCTTATATTGATAATTTTCTGCTCTGGTTTCCAGGTTTTCAATTAACTTTTGTTGTTCTTGCTGAGTGAATGAGGGGGTTATGATTATTTCTGTTTCAGGTTCCCAATCGATAACCGATTCTGAAGGTTCCTCTTTCTTCTCGAATCCTCCGTATAAATCCTCCCAATCCAGTACAGGCCTTTTGTAATTTGAAGTGCCGAAAGGATTGTAATTTGGATTAAAGTTTGTTTGAGGTGGTCGTACATTCTCTACAGAAATAGTAGTGGGCATATCTACTGCGCCTTCCTGATCAAAATCAATTGAGGGAATAACATTGAATTTTCCCAATGCTTCTTTGACAGCTGCAGTTAATATCGACCAGATAGTCTGTTCATTTTCAAACTTAATTTCAGTTTTTGTTGGATGAATATTGACGTCAATAGTTTGTGGGTCAACATCAAAATATATGAAATAATTCGGACTTTCCGATGCCTGAATCATTTGATTATATGCGAGTAATACCGCTTTATGGAAGTATGGATGGCGCATATATCTCCCGTTTACAAAGAAATACTGGGTTGCGGATTTTTGTGCATATTCTGGTTTGCCAACATAACCAAAGATACTAACCAGATTAGTGGAAGTCTCAATGCTAAGAAGTTGCTGTTGCCAGCGTTTTTTTGCACTTTTCCCAAATATATTCTCAATACGGATTTTATTGTTGGATGCAGGTAGCTGAAAAATCTCTTCATCTCCATCGAAAAATGAAAAAGCGACAGAAGTGTTAACTAGGGCTATTCTGTAAAATTCTGTCAGAATATGACTCTTTTCTACATTGTCGCTTTTCAGAAATCGTCTTCGGGCAGGCACATTGAAAAATAAATTCTTCACCTGAAAAGAAGTTCCCAGATCGCACTGAACGGATTCTTGTTTAAAAACCCGTGTGCCTGCAATTTCAACCAATACGCCAAGTTCATCTTCAGCTCTTCGTGTCCGCAACTCTACTTGTGCTACGGCTGCTATTGATGCTAAGGCTTCGCCACGGAATCCCATGGTACGCAATGAAAATAAATCGTCGGCATTCTTTATTTTCGAGGTAGCGTGACGTTCAAATGCCATGCGCGCATCTGTTTCGCTCATTCCTTTCCCGTTGTCAACAACCTGAATCAACGTGCGTCCGGCATCTTTTATCAGAATCTGAATAAAAGTGGCTCCGGCATCAATTGAATTCTCTACCAACTCTTTTAGTACAGAAGCCGGGCGTTGTATAACTTCGCCGGCTGCTATTTGATTGGCTACTGAATCGGGTAAAAGATGAATTATATCGCTCATTGTATTAACTGAAAGTTGGCAGTTGATAGTTTCTAATTATGATACCTTCGATAATTAAAGACTGCCAAGTGCCAACTGTAGATTATCAACTTTTAATTAAATTTTCCGTCGAAAGTTACATTCATATCATTGACAAACTGGCGAATGCGTTGTTCTTCTTCCAGTTTGCATATTAGTAAAACATTGTCGGATTCAGCTACAATGTAGCCTTTCAAATCCTGAATTACAGCCAACTTTTCAGGAGGAAGTACCACTATATTGCCTTCGCTTTCGTAAAAAGCAGTTTTGCATTTCAGTGCTACATTTTCGTTTTCATCTTTTGGTGACATTTCATACAATGAACCCCATGTTCCCAAGTCGGTCCAGCCAAAATCGGAACATAAAACATGAACATCTTTTGCTTTTTCCATAATACCATAGTCAATAGAGATATTAGGACATGAAGCATACATTTCATCTATAAAAGCCTGCTCGTTAGCGGTGTTATAAAATTTTTCTCCAGCATTGAATTTGTTGGCAACTTCAGGTAATAATTCATCAAAAGCCTTGACTATAGTTTGAAGGTTCCACAAAAATATACCTGAGTTCCAGAAAAACTCGCCTGTTTCATAAAAAACCTGAGCAAGTTCAGCGTTTGGTTTTTCTGTAAATGTTTTTACTTTGCGCAAATTGGTTTCACCTTCCGATATTTGGATATAGCCATACCCAGTTTCCGGTCTGCTAGGCTTAATACCCAACGTTAGAATACAATCATTTTTATCTACAAAATCAAGACCTGTTTTAATGGTATCCAAAAAGTCAGTCTCTTTCAAAATCAAATGATCCGAAGGGGCAACTATAATGTTAGCTTTGTCGGTCATAGCTTTGATGCGATTGATAGCATAAGCAATGCAAGGCGCGGTGTTACGTCTGTTAGGTTCAAGTAATACCTGATCGGCTTTAATTTTGGGGAGTTGTTCTAATATCAAATCTTTATAAATAATATTGGATACTATAATTATATTTTCAGCAGGTACTAGATGATTTATTCTGTCAAAAGTGAGTTGTAGGAGTGAGCGTCCGGTTCCAAAGAAGTCCAGGAATTGTTTAGGGCGGTTATTACGACTGAAAGGCCAAAAGCGGCTTCCAACGCCACCGGCCATGATGATACAATAATTGTTTTCCATTTTAATGATAGGTTTGAGTTCTTGACTCGGATTAATTTCAAAATTAATGCTAAGATACTGTGTTTTTTTGAGCATACCAAAAGTTGCTACTACAAAAAACGAGCTTGTCTTCAAAAAGAAAACAAGCTCGTTTATAAATAGTTTTAGGCAAGAAGATTAATTATTCTTCTGTTTCACTTTCTTCAATATCCAGTACATTTTTACGGGCATCAACCTTCTTGTCGTACTCATCGCGTGAGTAAACTACTATTTTGTCGAAGTCGCGTTGACCTGTTCCGGCTGGAATCAAATGTCCACAAATAACGTTTTCTTTCAATCCTTCTAGGCGGTCTACTTTTCCGTTGATAGCAGCGTCGTTTAATACTTTCGTTGTTTCTTGGAAAGAAGCAGCCGACATAAAGCTATTGGTTTGAAGGGCAGCACGGGTGATTCCTTGTAATATCTGATTAGAAGTCGCAGCAATTGCATCGCGTGTTTCTACTAATTTCATATCACGGCGTTTAAGCATACTGTTTTCATCTCGCAACTTACGGGCAGTAATAATTTGTCCGGGTTTCAATGTTGCTGAATCGCCGGCATCAAGGATTACTTTTTTACCCCAGATACGATCATTCTCTTCCATAAAGTCATGTTTGTCAACAATTTGCTTTTCGAGGAAGCGAGTGTCGCCTTGTTCCAGAATTTCAACTTTACGCATCATCTGACGTACAATTACCTCAAAGTGTTTATCATTGATTTTTACACCTTGTAAGCGGTAAACGTCCTGAACTTCATTTACAATATAATCCTGAACCGCAGTAGGTCCTTTGATTAATAGAATATCTGAAGGTGTGGTTGCTCCATCCGAAAGCGGTGTTCCTGCACGTACAAAGTCATTTTCCTGAACCAGAATTTGTCTGGAAAGTGGAATCATATATTTTTTGATTTCACCTGTTTTTGAAGTTACAGTCAGCTCGCGGTTACCACGTTTGATTTTTCCGAAGGTTACTTCACCGTCAATTTCAGCTACAACAGCCGGATTAGATGGGTTACGAGCTTCGAATAATTCAGTTACACGTGGAAGACCACCGGTGATATCACCCGCTTTACCAACTGCACGTGGAATTTTTACCAACATCTGACCAGTCTTGATCTTATCACCATTATCCAACACCAAGTGGGCGCCCACTGGTAAGTTGTATGTGCGAAGAATAGATCCATCTTTTGACACAATGTGAGCACTTGGAACTTTATTACGATCTTTTGATTCAATAAGAATTTTTTCACGTAATCCGGTAGCATCATCTGTTTCAGTTTTGAAAGTAACACCTTCAATTACATCTTCAAATTCGATTTTACCATCAGTTTCCGAAATAATTACCGCGTTAAATGGATCCCACTCACAGACAACCTGACCTTTAGTTGCAAGATCTCCATCTTTCACATACAGTTTAGAACCGTAAGGGATATTTTGAGTGGTGAGAGCAATTCCGGTATTAACATCAACTACACGCATTTCAGCCAAACGGCTTACTACCACCTGATAAGTGTCTTTATTGTCTTCAACAGCATCAACTGTACGAAGTTCTTCAAATTCAAGGCGTCCATCGTAACGTAAAGTTATTTTGGATTCTGCGCCGACGTTCGAAGCAACCCCCCCAACGTGGAAAGTACGAAGAGTAAGCTGAGTTCCCGGTTCACCGATTGACTGAGCTGCAATAACACCTACAGCTTCACCAATGTGTACCATCTTACCTGTTGCCAGGTTACGTCCGTAACATTTAGCACAAACACCTTTTTTCGATTCGCAAGTCAGTACTGAACGAATTTCAACACGCTCAATTGGTGAATCTTGAATTTTCCTTGCATGTATTTCTGTAATTTGTTCACCCGAAGCAACTAATAATTCTGCTGTAAGCGGATGATAAATATCATGAACCGAAACACGACCAAGAATACGCTCATAAAGAGACGAAATTACTTCTTCGTTGTTTTTCATTTCGGTAGCAATCAAGCCACGTAATGTTCCACAATCGTCTTCATTGATAATTACGTCTTGCGAAACGTCTACCAAACGACGTGTTAAGTATCCGGCATCAGCCGTTTTCAAAGCCGTATCCGCCAAACCCTTACGAGCACCGTGGGTAGAAATAAAGTATTCCAATACCGAAAGTCCTTCTTTAAAGTTAGAAAGAATAGGGTTTTCAATGATCTGACCACCTTCGGCACCTGATTTTTGAGGTTTTGCCATCAAACCACGCATACCTGAAAGCTGACGAATCTGTTCTTTAGAACCACGGGCACCAGAATCCAACATCATATAAACAGAGTTGAATCCTTGATTATCACTCGAAAGTTGTTTCATCAAAATATTTGATAATTTCGAGTTGATATGCGTCCAGGTATCAATAATTTGGTTGTAACGCTCGTTGAAAGTAATGAATCCCATATTATAGTTATTCAAGATTTCTTCCACTTCAGCATTACCTTCTTTTACCAATGTTTCTTTTTCCGGTGGAATAATAACGTCGGCTAAGTTAAACGACAAACTACCTTTGAATGCCATGTAGTAACCCAAATCTTTGATATCATCCAAGAATTGAGTAGTACGGGCAACTCCACAAATATCAATTACGTTACCAATAATGTCGCGCAATGATTTTTTAGAAAGAAGTTCGTTAATATAACCTACTTGAGGCGGTACACACTTGTTAAACAATATACGTCCAACTGTAGTTTCAATCAATTGTAGTTCAAGATCGCCCTCAGGATTTAAGTCTAATGTTTTTACTTTAATAGGAGCGTGTAAAGCAACTTTCTTTTCGTTATAAGCAATCTCGGCTTCTTCGGGCGAATAAAATATAAGCCCTTCACCTAAAGCTCCAGGTCTTGGTTTTGTAATATAATACAAACCAAGAACCATGTCCTGCGAAGGTACAGTAATAGGAGCACCATTGGCTGGGTTAAGAATATTATGTGATCCAAGCATTAACATTTGAGCTTCCAATATAGCCTCGTTACCCAGTGGTAAGTGAACTGCCATTTGGTCACCATCAAAGTCGGCGTTGAAAGCCGTACATGCCAATGGGTGAAGTTGAATTGCTTTTCCTTCAATCATTTTTGGCTGGAAAGCCTGAATACCTAAACGGTGAAGAGTTGGGGCACGGTTTAGTAATACGGGATGTCCTTTCATCACGTACTCTAAAATATCCCAGATTACCGGGTCTTTGCGATCAACAATTTTCTTAGCCGATTTTACTGTTTTTACAATCCCGCGTTCGATCAATTTACGGATAACAAACGGTTTATAAAGTTCTGCAGCCATATCCTTAGGGATACCGCACTCATGCATTTTTAATTCAGGTCCAACGACAATTACGGAACGTGCTGAATAATCCACACGTTTACCAAGTAAGTTCTGACGGAAACGTCCCTGTTTACCTTTCAACGAATCTGAAAGCGATTTCAACGGACGGTTAGCATCTGTTTTAACGGCACTTGATTTACGTGAATTGTCAAACAATGAATCCACAGCTTCCTGAAGCATACGTTTTTCGTTACGTAAAATTACTTCCGGAGCTTTGATTTCAATTAATCGTTTCAAACGATTGTTACGAATAATAACACGACGATACAGGTCATTCAAATCTGAAGTAGCGAAACGACCACCATCAAGCGGAACCAATGGACGCAATTCAGGTGGAATAACCGGAACAATCTTAATGATCATCCACTCAGGTTTGTTACGTAACTTAGAAGCACGGAACGATTCTACAATTTGTAAACGTTTTAACGCTTCGTTTTTACGTTGTTGAGAAGTATCGTTGTTTGCTTTGTGACGTAAGTCGTATGACAGTACATCCAAGTCCAGGCGACTCAACATATCATGAATAGCGTCAGCACCCATTTTAGCGATGAACTTTTCAGGATCGTTGTCATCCAACAATTGATTTTCTCGTGGAAGTGCTTCCAGAATATCAAGATATTCGTCTTCTGAAAGTAATTCGCCTTGCGTAATGTTTTCTCCATTTTCAAGAATTCCTCCCTGAATGATGACATATTTCTCGTAATAAATAATTGAATCAAGTTTTTTGGTTGGCATTCCAAGCAAGTAACCGATTTTATTCGGTAGTGAGCGGAAATACCAGATGTGAGCTACAGGAACCACCAATTGGATGTGTCCCATGCGTTCACGACGAACTTTTTTCTCAGTCACTTCTACACCACAACGGTCGCAGACAATGCCTTTGTAACGGATACGTTTGTATTTTCCGCAATGACATTCAAAATCCTTGGTAGGACCAAAAATGCGTTCGCAGAACAGACCATCACGTTCTGGTTTGTAGGTACGATAATTAATGGTTTCGGGTTTGAGAACCTCGCCACTCGACAATTTTAATATTTCTTCGGGTGATGCAAGACCAATCGAAATTTTATTAAAATTACTCTTTACCTTATTATCATTTTTAAAAGCCATATCTCTGTTTTATAAAGAGTTATAAGATTTACATTTTTTGAAAGTACAATTTAGACTTAATTTTAATCGAAAGTTTATATCCGGTTTTTATACCGGATATAAACCTACGACTTTTATTTTTAATCTAAACTGATGCTCAGACCCAATCCGCGAAGTTCGTGCAACAATACGTTGAGCGATTCCGGTATTCCGGGTGTTGGCATGGGATCGCCTTTTACAATTGCTTCGTAAGTACGGGCGCGTCCCATAACGTCATCCGATTTTACAGTCAGAATTTCTTGAAGAATGTGAGCAGCACCGAATGCTTCGAGTGCCCAAACTTCCATTTCTCCGAAACGTTGACCCCCGAATTGAGCTTTACCACCAAGAGGCTGTTGAGTAATAAGTGAGTATGGTCCGATAGAACGCGCGTGCATTTTATCTTCAACCATGTGACCCAGTTTCAACATATAAATAACACCTACTGTGGCAGTTTGGTCAAAACGTTCGCCGGTTCCACCATCGTATAAGTAGGTTTTACCATAATTTGGTACACCGGCTTTGTCAGTCCATGCATTCAAATCATCTAAGCTGGCTCCGTCGAAGATAGGAGTTGCAAAACGCAAACCTAATTCTTTTCCTGCCCATCCTAAAACGGTTTCAAAAATCTGTCCAAGGTTCATACGCGAAGGTACACCCAGTGGGTTCAGTACGATATCTACAGGAGTTCCATCTTCTAGGAATGGCATGTCCTCCTGACGAACGATACGTGATACAATACCTTTATTCCCGTGACGACCTGCCATTTTATCACCTACACGAATCTTACGTTTCTTAGCAATATAAACTTTAGCTATCTGTACGATACCGTTTGGCAATTCATCACCGATAGTAATATTGAATTTCTGACGTTTTATCTGAGCATCCAATTCCTTGTATTTTCTCAGATAATTCATTATCAATTGTTTTACTAATTCGTTTTTGTGAGAATCAGTAGTCCACTTGCTTAGTTGAACAGCAGTATAGTCAATTTCACGCAATCTTTCGATGGTGAACTTACTATTCCGCGAAATAATATCAGCACCTAAGAAATCTTTAACGCCGGCCGAAGTTTTATCGCCAAGTAATATAATTAGTTTTTCAACTAAAGTATCACGCAAAATAGCAGCCTGGTTTTCAAACTCTTCATCTAGTTTAGGAAGAACGGCTTTATCGGCAAGTTTAGATTTACGATTCTTTTGAGCTTTAGAGAACAATCGTTTTCCAATAACTACACCAGATAATGATGGGGTTGCTTTCAACGAAGCATCTTTTACATCACCCGCTTTGTCACCAAAGATAGCACGAAGCAGTTTTTCTTCCGGTGAAGGATCAGATTCTCCCTTAGGCGTAATTTTACCAATGATAATATCTCCCGGCTCAATGCGAGCACCAATGCGGATAATACCGTTTTCATCCAAATCTTTTGTTGCTTCTTCACTTACGTTAGGTATATCTGAAGTAAATTCTTCAATACCACGTTTAGTTTCGCGAACATCCAAAAGTTGCTCAACCACATGAATAGAAGTAAAGACGTCTTCGCGCACAACACGTTCGTTGATTACGATAGCATCCTCAAAGTTATAACCTTTCCAAGGCATGAAAGCCACTTTCAGGTTTTTACCAATAGCTAATTCACCGTTTTGGGTTGCATAACCTTCAGTAAGAATCTGTCCGTTTACTACTTTATCACCTTTACTTACGATAGGACGTAAGTCGATGGTAGTATTTTGGTTGGTTTTTTGGAATTTCGGTAATTTATATTCTTTTACAGCAGATTCGAAGCTTACAAACTCTTCGTCTTCTGTTCTGTCATAGCGTATTTTAATACAAGTTGCATCAACAAACTCAACTACTCCTTCGCCTTCTGCTGCTACTTGTGTACGAGAATCGCGAATCAGCTGCGCCTCGATACCTGTACCAACAATAGGAGCCTCGCAACGCAATAATGGCACTGCTTGGCGCATCATGTTCGATCCCATCAACGCACGGTTAGCATCATCATGTTCCAAGAAGGGAATCAATGCTGCTGCAATTGAAGCAATCTGCGATGGAGAAACGTCCATTAAGTTCACTTCATCAGGTGCTACTACAGGGAAGTCAGCGCCAAGACGTGATTTTACTTTTGTACGAATAAAACCACCATCATCGTTCAATGGAGCATTACCTTGAGCAATAATCAGGTTTTCTTCTTCTTCAGCAGTAAAGTATTCAATACCTGCCTCTGTTGTATCTACTACAGAGTCGGTCACTTTACGGTATGGAGTTTCAATAAAACCTAGTTCGTTGATTTTAGCATAGATACATAGCGAAGAAATCAAACCAATGTTTGGTCCTTCAGGAGTTTCAATAGGACACAAACGTCCGTAGTGAGTATAGTGTACGTCACGAACCTCAAAACCAGCACGTTCACGCGACAAACCACCAGGTCCGAGAGCAGACATACGACGTTTATGCGTAATCTCAGCCAATGGATTCTGTTGATCCATAAATTGAGAAAGCGCATTGGTTCCGAAGAACGAATTGATTACTGACGAAATACTTTTAGCGTTAATCAGATCAATAGGAGTGAAGACCTCGTTGTCGCGAACATTCATTCGCTCACGAATGGTACGAGCCATACGCGAAAGTCCTACGCCGAATTGATTATATAATTGTTCACCAACTGTACGAACACGACGGTTGCTCAAGTGGTCAATATCATCAACATCAGCTTTTGAGTTTATTAACTCAATCAGGTACTTGATGATTTCAATAATATCTTCTTTGGTCAGCACTTTTGTATCCATGCTGGTAGTAAGGTTCAATTTCCGGTTTATACGGAAACGACCTACGTTACCTAAATCGTAACGTTTTTCAGAGAAGAATAAATTATTGATAACCTCACGAGCTGTCGAATCATCAGCTGGGACAGCGTTACGTAATTGACGGTAAATATACAATACAGCCTCTTTTTCAGAATTACTAGGGTCTTTTTGGAGGGTATTGTAAATAATGGCATAGTCATTTTGATTTGCATCTGCCTTATGTAGTAAGATCGTCGGCGTTCCGGCTTCAATAATTTCGTCGATGTGGCTATTTTCTAAAATAGTTTCACGATCGATAATTACTTCGTTACGCTCAATGGTTACTACTTCACCGGTATCTTCGTCCACAAAATCTTCCACCCAGGTTTTTAATACACGGGCAGCCAGTTTTTGGCCGATAGCTTTTTTCAAACTGGTCTTGCTAACCTTAATTTCTTCAGCAAGGTTGAAAATTTCTAATATATCTTTATCACTTTCGAAACCAATGGCACGAAGTAATGTTGTTACAGGCAATTTCTTCTTACGATCGATATAAGCGTACATCACGTTGTTGATGTCGGTAGCAAATTCAATCCAAGATCCGCGGAAAGGAATAATACGAGCGGAATAAAGCTTTGTTCCGTTGGCATGTGTACTTTGTCCGAAGAATACACCGGGTGAACGGTGAAGCTGCGATACAATAACACGTTCGGCGCCATTTATAACGAAAGTTCCTTTAGCTGTCATATACGGGATTGGTCCCAGATAGACATCTTGAATCACCGTATCGAAATCTTCATGATCCGGATCGGTGCAATATAGTTTTAGTTTGGCTTTAAGCGGCACGCTATAAGTTAAGCCGCGTTCTACACACTCATCGATCGAATAACGTGGAGGGTCAACGTAATAATCGAGAAATTCGAGGATGAAATTATTTCGGGTATCAGCAATTGGAAAGTTTTCGGAAAAAACTTTATACAAACCTTCTGATTTTCTTTTTTCAGGAGCGGTGTCCATTTGAAAAAAGTCTTGGAAAGATTTTAATTGTACTTCCAAAAAGTCAGGATATTCCAACTGATTTTTGATAGAAGCAAAATTTATTCTTTGAGCTTTAGTTAATGACGACATTTTCAAAGAGGTTTTTTGGGTGCGGTGAACTCAATTATTTTATAGACAGAAAAAGGTTTAGAATCCCTCGATATGAGGGAATCTAAACCAAAGACCTGATTATCAGGTTTTATTATTTAAGTTCAACTTCAGCTCCGCCTTCAACGAGTTGTTTTTTCAAGGCTTCGGCTTCGTCTTTTGATGCACCTTCTTTAATTACTGAAGGAGCTGCATCTACCATATCTTTAGCTTCTTTCAAACCAAGACCAGTAAGTTCTTTTACTAATTTAACGATCGCTAATTTATTAGCACCGGCTGCTTTCAATACTACGTCGAAAGATGTTTTTTCTTCTACTACTTCAGCAGCAGCAGCAGGACCTGCGGCAACAGCAACAGCTGCAGCAGCTGGTTCAATACCATATTCGTCTTTCAAAATTTGAGCTAACTCATTTACTTCTTTAACTGTTAAGTTAACCAATTGTTCTGCAAAAGCTTTCAAATCTGCCATTTTACTTATTTTTTATGATTTTATTTTATTTTTTATTTTACGATAAATTTATCTTTCCGACAATGTTTTCAACACGCCGTGGATAGTTGAACCTCCTGATTGGAGTGCGGACACAACGTTCTTAGCAGGCGACTGCAATAAGCCAATGATTTCGCCAATAAGTTCGTTTTTGCTCTTCACGTGGATAAGTGCCTCCAGGTTGTTTTCGCCAATATAGAAACTTTCTTCAACATAAGCAGCTTTCAAAATTGGTTTTTTAAGTTTGTTGCTTTTTAGTTTACTGAAGTCACTAATTACTTTCGCTGGTACATTAGCTGTATTCGAAAGCATTAATGAAGTTTCGCCTTTAAGCGAGCCATAAAGTTCACTGAAATCTACCGCTGAGTTATCAAGTGCTTTTTGTAGCAATGTATTTTTTACAACTACGAGTTTAACATTTTCTTTGTAGCAAACTCTCCTTAATTCGCTGGTTTGAGCAGCATTTAAACCGCCTATATCTGCTAAATAGAAGTGAGCATACTCTCCAAGAGTTGACTCAAGTTGTTTTATAATAGCGCTTTTATCTTCCTTTTTCATAAACTTTTAATTTTATTCTTCAATTGATTTGGGTTCAATCTTAATACCCGAACTCATTGTGCTTGAAAGATAAATGCTCTTTACATAAGTACCTTTTGCGGCAGTCGGTTTTAGTTTCATCAAAGTAGAAACAAATTCTTTAGCATTTTCCACAATTTGTTCTGCAGTAAAAGAAACTTTTCCTACCGAAGTGTGAACAATACCATATTTATCAACTTTAAAGTCGATTTTTCCTTGTTTTACTTCTTTTACAGCTTTACCAACTTCGTTGGTAACCGTACCACTTTTAGGGTTTGGCATTAAACCACGAGGGCCTAAAACGCGTCCTAAAGCACCCAATTTACCCATGATAGCAGGTTGAGTGATGATAACATCAACATCTGTCCAACCACCTTTGATTTTTTCGATATATTCATCGAGACCTACGAAATCAGCTCCGGCTTCTTTGGCCGCAGCTTCTTGGTCGGGAGTACATAATGCAAGAACCTTTACTTGTTTTCCGGTTCCGTTTGGCAACGACACTACGCCGCGTACCATCTGGTTGGCTTTACGTGGGTCAACACCTAAGCGTACATCTATATCAACAGAAGCATCAAACTTTGAATTGGTAATTTCTTTAACCAAAGAAGCAGCTTCTTTCAATGAATAGGCTTTTCCTGCTTCAATTTTTTCTAAAGCTAACCTTTGATTTTTTGTCAGTTTACTCATTTTAATTGAAGTTTATTAATTATTTGTATTTGGAAAAGTACCTTTTACGGTAATACCCATACTTCTAGCTGTACCAGCAACCATTTTCATAGCTGCATCTAATTCAAAACAATTCAAATCGACCATTTTGTCCGTTGCAATAGCTTGTACTTGTTCCCAGGTAATTTCTGCTACTTTTTTACGGTTAGGCTCTGCCGATCCGCTTTTCAGTTTAGTTATTTCTAACAATTGAATTGCGACAGGTGGAGTCTTTACAACAAAGTCGAAAGATTTGTCAGTATAATAGGTGATGACAGCGGGTAAAACTTTGCCCGGCTTGTCTTGGGTTCTGGCATTAAATTGTTTGCAAAACTCCATAATATTGATCCCTTTAGAACCTAATGCAGGTCCTACCGGGGGAGATGGGTTTGCCGCGCCTCCTTTAATCTGTAATTTAATAAGTCCAGCAATCTCTTTAGCCATAATAATTTAAATTTTTGTTGTTTAAATGGAACCATTGATTTGTAACAGCAACCAACTATTCCTTTTCTACTTGTGTGAAAGCAAGTTCGAGCGGAGTTTTCCGACCGAAAATCATAACCATAACTTTAAGTTTTTTCTTTTCGGAGTTTACTTCCTCAATAAGCCCACTAAATCCACTGAAAGGTCCAAAGATCACTTTCACATTTTCGCCAACATAGAAAGGTGTTAACATTTCTTCTGCTGTTTCCTGAAGTTCATCAACACTTCCCAATATCCTATTCACTTCCGAAGGACGAATTGGAGTCGGTACATTGTTTTTTTCACCCAGGAATCCGATAACGTTTGGGGTATTGCGCAGGCGATGAGATATTTCACCGATAAGATAAGCCTCTATTAATACATATCCGGGCATGCAACTACGTTCTTTTGTAATTTTCTTGCCATTACGAATTTGATAAACTTTCTCAGTGGGTATTAATACCTGAGCAACAAACTGACCAAGATCCGAATTTTTGATTTCTGCATCAATGTATTCTTTTACCTTGTTCTCTTTTCCGCTAATAGCACGCATAACGTACCATTTAAAATTAGTTGACTCAGACACTTTAATGACCTCCCTGATTAAATTAAGACAAAAGTCCGTAAATAAATTTCATGATACGTTCAAAACTAACATCCATAAGCCATACTATCAATGCAAGAATGATGGAAGCAGTCAATACCACTATCGCACTGTTAGTAAGTTCTGACTTCGAAGGCCAGGATACTTTCTGAACAAGTTCTGAATAAGACTCTTTGATATAGTTAATTATCTTCATGTTTTAAATAGAATTTGCACGGGCAGAGAGACTCGAACTCCCGACACCTGGTTTTGGAGACCAGTGCTCTACCAACTGAGCTACGCCCGTGTATCAAGTCGTTTCCCAAAAGAGGGAAACGACTTTTTTATTGTTGAAAAACTTCTTAAATTACTTTTCAATCTTACTACTCACCTCATGGGAGGTTGGGAGAGATTAGTATTAGTCAAGAAGTTCTGTGATTTGTCCTGAACCTACTGTACGTCCACCTTCACGAATAGCAAAACGTAAACCAATGTTACATGCTACAGGGTAGATTAATGTTACAGTTAACTCCAAGTTGTCACCGGGCATTACCATTTCAGTTCCTTCTGGCAAAGTGATTTCACCTGTTACATCCAATGTACGGATATAGAACTGAGGACGGTAGCGGTTGTGGAATGGAGTGTGACGACCACCTTCTTCTTTTTTCAAGATATAAGCAGCTGCTTTGAAAGTAGTGTGAGGAGTTACTTTTCCCGGGTGGGTAATAACCATACCACGTTTGATTTCTTCTTTATCGATACCACGTAACAATAAACCTACGTTATCACCAGCCTGACCTTCGTCAAGAATCTTGCGGAACATTTCCACACCAGTAACAACTGATTTTTTAGCTTCGTGACCTAAACCGATGATTTGAACTTCTTCACCTGTTTTGATAATACCTGTTTCGATACGGCCAGTAGCAACTGTACCACGACCTGTGATAGAGAATACGTCTTCAACTGGCATCAAGAATGGTTTGTCAACAGCACGTGGAGGTAATTCAATCCAGGTATCAACTGCATCCATTAATTCCATAATCTTATCTTCCCATTCCGGAACACCATTTAATCCACCAAGAGCAGATCCACGGATAACTGGAGTATTGTCGCCATCGAAATCATAGAATGTAAGCAATTCACGCATTTCCATTTCTACCAATTCCAACATTTCTTCGTCATCAACTTGATCACATTTGTTCATGAAGATAACCAAGCGAGGTACGTTTACCTGACGAGCCAAAAGGATGTGTTCGCGTGTTTGTGGCATAGGACCATCAGTAGCAGCAACTACAATGATAGCACCATCCATTTGAGCAGCACCTGTTACCATGTTCTTAACGTAGTCAGCGTGACCCGGACAGTCAACGTGTGCATAGTGACGTAATGCAGTTTGATATTCTACGTGTGCAGTGTTAATAGTAATACCACGTTCTTTTTCTTCAGGAGCATTATCGATTGAATCGAATGAACGCATTTCAGAAAGCCCTCTTTTTGCAAGTACCATAGTAATTGCAGCGGTCAAGGTAGTTTTACCGTGGTCAACGTGTCCAATGGTACCTACGTTAACGTGGGGTTTTGACCTGTCAAATTTTTCTTTTGCCATAACTCAAAGATTATTTAATAATTAATTTATATGTTTTATAAAAGCTTACAAAGTTGAGCTGTTGATGAGAATTGAACTCGCGACCTCTTCCTTACCAAGGAAGTGCTCTACCACTGAGCTACAACAGCGAAAATGGATTCAAAAATCCTAATCGATTTACTTCTCCATTATTGGAGCGGAAGACGGGACTCAAACCCGCGACCCTCAGCTTGGAAGGCTAATGCTCTATCAACTGAGCTACTTCCGCAATTTTGATGTGATAATGTGATAATTTGACAATGTGATGATTAAAAGCATCATCATCATCATATCAACACATCAACTCATCAGTTTCGTGGGCAGTGAAGGATTCGAACCTCCGAAGTCGAAAGACAGCTGAGTTACAGTCAGCCCCAGTTGGCCACTTTGGTAACTGCCCATTTAATTACGATACGTTAAATAAAGATCGCTGAGCCTCTTGTCGGATTCGAACCAACGACCCCGAGATTACAAATCACGTGCTCTGGCCAACTGAGCTAAAGAGGCAATGCGCTAATATATAGCATTTTTGGTGTTTAAAAAGCCGTTTGAACACTCTGATTCAAACGGCTTGCAAATGTACGGAAATATTTTGGACTACAAAACATTTCCCGAAATATTTTAGTTTTTAGTGGCTTTTTCCTTGTATTTGCGTATCTGTTTGTCTAAGGCTTCGAGGGTTAGGTCGACAGCTTCTTCGAAAGAATCACAGGTTTTTGATGCGAAAAAATCAACATTTGGAATCGATACCTTGATTTCGGCTTCTTTGTTGATGGATGTTTCCGGCTTTACTACCTTTAAGTATACTTCTATATTTATTATTTCGTCAAAAAACTTTTCTAGTTTTAATGCTTTCTTGTTGATGTACGATTCTAGCGCAGTAGTTGCATCAAAGTTGATGGATTGAATCCGTAGTTTCATAATAGCCTCCTTTTTTATTTTGCTCTGGGATGAGCTTGTTTATATATATTGTATAGTTCTTCGAAGCTTGTATGTGTGTACACCTGCGTTGCGGACAGACTACTGTGTCCGAGAAGTTCTTTTACGGCATTGATGTCTGCTCCACCGTTTAAAAGACTTGTGGCAAAAGTGTGACGAAGCACATGTGGGCTCCTTTTGTGTAAACTGCTTACTTCCGACATGCTTTCATGTACGATATTATATAACATCTTCGGATACATTTTTTTTCCATTGTTTCGAACAAACAGATATGATTCGAAAGTATCTATGGATTCATTTCGTAGTGCGATATAGCGCTCTATATCGTTAATAAGTGATTTGTCAATAGGAATAATTCGTTGTTTGTTTCGTTTTCCAATGACTCGTATGGTGCCATTGGATAGGTCGATGTCTTTGTCTTCAATATTTAAGAGTTCAGAAAGTCTGATTCCTGTCAGATAGAAAGTTTCTAAAATTAGTTTGTTTCTGACGTGTTCGAAGTCTTCCGGTTTAAGGGAATCGTCCAAGGCTGCATTCATTTCATTTTCCTTAAAAAACGCTGGGATCGGTTTCTTTGTTTTTGGTAAAATGATTTTTAACGTGGGATTTCGTTTTGAATACCCTCGTGCAAGTAGAAAGTGCCAAAAAGATTTCAGGGTTGAGATTTTGCGGGAAAGGCTTCTGGCCGATAAATCATCGGACATGAGCGATAGCACCCATTGTTGAATTTGTTGAGAGCTAACAGAATTGGGGTTAAATTGACCGAGTTCTACATTGAGGAAATTGCAAAACTGAATCAGGTCTGTATTATATGACAAAACAGTATGAGAGGAGTAATTCTTCTCATACTGTAAATATTGCAGAAATTCTTTCATCATAACCGTATGTTCAATTCTGCAACGAAAATAGTTTAAATAAATCAGGAAAACAAGATTTCCTGTTCTTATTTTTCTATTCTTCGCTTAGATTCTTCTTTTGAACATAAATCGCGTGCATTTTTTCTTCGCGATCTACGATAGAAGGTTTGTCAAAGCATTGACGACGACGAAGTTCTTTTACAACGCCTGTTTTTTCAAATTTACGTTTGAATTTTTTCAATGCTCTTTCGATGTTTTCGCCTTCTTTTACTGGAACTACGATCATAACTATTAATTATTTAATGTATTTTATTTCTGTTTTAATTTTGGACTGCAAAGATAGATAATCATTTTGGAATATCCAATATTTTTTTGTCTTTTTCTGAGTCGACTAAAATAATGCTGAGAATTTGTTTATTGAATCATGTTTCTGCACTACATTTGTCCGTTGGTAATAATTGTTGTGAAAATATAGGTTTTGACCGTTTATGGTTGTTCATAATGTTTAGTACTCTCGCATTCTACAATTATACTGATAGCTTGAGTGACTTGGTCTTTTGTGTAACGAAATTTTGTATGGCATTATATTTGTATTTTGTGTGATTAATAACTTTAAAACAAACGATATGAAACGATTTAAGAGTTTTGCATTAATACTATCCACAGTATTTTTTGTATCCCTATTTTCAGGCTGTGGTATGTATGGATACGTTCCTCAGCAGCAGGGAGTAACCCGGTATGAGAACCCGTCTTGGGGTCCGACGTATTCTCAGGGCGTTCGTTATTATTATTTGCCGGATATTGAGGCGTACTACGATCTTTCAAACCGGCAATTTGTTTACCTTTCTAATGGAAGGTGGTATGATTCTCCAGAATGTCCAACAATTTATGCCGGATTTGATTTGGATAATTGTTTTGCAATCGCATTGGATGTCAACGTCTATCAACCCTGGATGCACCATCAGTATTATGTATCACATTATCCTCGCTATTATTATCGGGATTATTATGATCACAGTAATATACCATATGTCAGAGGATTTAACGAAAATAGCAAGAGTGCTATTTACTGGCCAGAAAACCAAAGACATCGTGCACGTAGTTGGGATAGTGAGGGCTTAAAATCAAATCGTCAGTTTAAATATACTACTGAGGACCGTAAACAGCAAAACAATTGGAACGGGAAAGGTAACTCAAATCCTTCTTCGGACGATAGAGGAAGAAATTCTCAGCAAAACAACTGGAATGGAAACAATAATAACCGTTCTTCAAACGCCAACACGTATCCATCGCAGAACGATAAGAGCAGGAACGACAATTCCAACAAGTCGGCAGGTAATGATAATTCAAGAAATCAACCTCAATACGGAGGAAACAAGAGTAATCCCACAACTATCCCTTCAGGTAGAGATAATAATGTGAGTCCTCAATCGCAAAATACAGGGAGTAATTCTACTCCAACCCGCTCTGCCGGAACTGAGGCCGGTAGTCGTCAGCCACAAACAGGGAATAACGATGCTGGTAGAACTACCCGCAGTACCAATTATTATGGCAGAACTATCGGGCAGCCGGTGAAGGTTGAAAAACAGATGCGTCAGGAAACGCGTACTCCTTCGACAGACACAAAAAGTAGTAGAAGTGCCGGTACAAGAAATGAACAAGACAATCAGGAACGTAAGTAAAATAATTATAAAGTAATAATGGAGAAATCTGGAATTTGTATCAATACAAATTCCAGATTTTTTTTTTGAGTTCTACTTTTTGACAGAAGCGTTTATGAGAATGGAGTTTAACTCTTTCATTCCTTCTGAAGCTCCTTTTTTTATTACGGTAACATTACTTGAAAATACATTTACTTCGTGAGGATCGATAAGGTAAACAGGAGTATTCGGTTTAATGTAATTTATCAGGCTTGCCGCCGGATACACTTGCATGGATGTTCCGATAATCACTAAGATGTCAGCTTTCTCTGTCAAGCGGATCGCGTTTTCGATTTCAGGTACTGCTTCTCCAAACCAAACTATGTGCGGACGAAGTTGAAATCCTTTAGGACACTTGTCTCCTAAATGTGTTTCGTAATCGGCAGGGGTTAGTTCAAATACTTCTTCAGTGGGTGAGGTGGAGCGCACTTTCATTAATTCGCCATGTAAGTGCAGAACGTGAGTACTTCCAGCTTGTTCATGTAGGTTGTCCACATTTTGAGTAATAATCCGCACTTCGTAGCTATTCTCTAGTTCAGCCAATGCCAAATGACCTACATTGGGCTTACATTCCAGTAACTGTTTTCTCCGTTGATTGTAAAAGTCCAGCACTAATGCAGGATTACGTTGCCAGCCCTGAGGAGTTGCTATGTCTTCAACCCTGTGCTGTTCCCAAAGTCCACCCGCATCGCGGAATGTGCTGATTCCACTCTCGGCACTCATCCCGGCGCCGGTAAGCACCACTAGTTTTTTCATTATTTCGTTTTTATAAGTTCCTACAAAGGTATAAAATTATTGATAGCCAGTCATTAATTGATGCTTTTTTTCTACATTTGTAAATCAGGAATTAACAAGGGATTTGATGAAAGATTTTTATTTGCAGCAAGAAGATTATCACCTATTTATTAGGCAAATAGATAAATTTCCAAAAAATGGAAATAAACCAACTTTAGTTTTTTTGCATGACTCGTGGGGTTGTGTGGAAATGTGGGGCAATTTTCCGGAGGTGCTGATAGATATGACCGGACTCAATGCATTGCTGTATGACCGACGGGGTTATGGGCAGTCTTCACCGTTTGCTGTGACTCAGCGTACCGAGTTTTATTTACACGAAGAGGCTCATCAATTAGTTCGGATTCTTGATTCGTTGAATGTCAATGATGTAATTATCTATGGTCACAGCGATGGCTCCACAATAGCACTGCTTACAGCATCGTTTTATCCGGCTAGAGTCAAGGGATTGATACTGGAAGGCGCTCATAGTTTTATAGAGGATTCAGGTAAAGCTGCTGTGCTCGAAACCCGTGAGCGTGCAAAAACTACGAGTTTGCTTGAAAGCCTGACCAAATTTCATGGGGCTAAGACTTCTGAGCTTTTCCGGCTTTGGCACGAAACATGGTTAAGTGATTATTTTGCTGAATGGACAATAGTACCTTTACTTCGGAATATCGTATGTCCGGTGCTTGCTTTTCAGGGTGAGTATGATGAGTTCGGGAGTGTGGAGCAGCTAAATGTGTTGAAAAGAGAAATTTCGGGTTCTGTCCATGTTTCAGAAATACCTTGTGCGTGGCATACGCCTCGTAAACAAGCAGAGGAGCCAACCTTGCACTTGATTAAAGAATGGCTTGATACTACTAACTGCAATAAAATAGAAATATTATGAGCGAGCTAATAAGTAATAATTATGTGCGGATTGTATTCAGTACTTTTGTAATTTATCTTTTTATTGTTATTGCTATCCGGTTATTTGGGAAAAAAGAACTGGCACAACTCTCTGTAGTTGACTTGGTGTTTATTTTGCTGATAAGTAACGCCGTACAAAATGCAATGGTAGGACCGGATTCGACGCTAATGGGCGGGTTGGTGGCTGCATCAACTTTATTTGTGGTGAATTACGGCTTAAAGTATTTTAAATATCGATTTCCAAAGTTTAATAAGGCTATTGAAGGTGATGCAACAATGCTTATTTATAAAGGAAAAATGATAGAGTCGCACATGAAGAAAGCCCAGATTACGTCGGAAGAGCTTATGGAAGCTGTCCGTGAGCATGGAGTAGCCACTGTTAAGGAAGTAGATTTAGCCATTCTGGAAGTGGATGGAAGTATCAGTGTTCTTTCCAATCAGTATCAGAAAAGAACAACCAAGCGACGAAAATCTCATAAGATGATAACTAAGCAAGAAAGCTAGTTGGGCGATAGATGATAAATATTAGTTGATTGTAAAGAAAAAAGAAATGATAGAGTATAAATTAAAATCCTGCACAGAAGTGCAATTGCCCGAAATATTAGATATTTTCAATGATGCAATACTTAATTCAACGGCTTTGTATGAATATAAGGTTCGTACTTTAGAGCGAATGAATGCGTGGTACGCCGATAAAATTAAAGGTGATTATCCTGTGGTAGGTGCATTTGCACAAGATGGGAAACTATTGGGTTTTTCGACTTATGGAATGTTTCGTGTACAGCCTGCGTATAAGTATACACTAGAGCACTCGGTTTATGTACGTTGTGACATGCGTGGACATGGATTGGGGAAAGTGTTGCTACAGGAAATAATAAGAAAAGCTGAGGAACAAAATTTGCATTCATTGATAGGTGTTATTGATGCAGATAATACAGTTAGCATAAAGCTGCATGAGAATGAAGGATTTGTCCATGTTGGAGTTTTGAAAGAATCCGGATATAAGTTTGGGAGATGGCTAGATGCTGCGTTTTATCAGTTACGACTCAAAACTCCTGAAGTTCCAACCGAAGAATGAAGTACTAACGTTGCAAAAAGAAATATGGAAAACAAAAAAATAAAATGGGGTATATTGAGTACAGGATGGATTGCGCATAAATTTGCTACAGCACTTCAGGTTGTAGAAAACTGTGAAATATGTGCTGTAGGTTCCAGAAACTTAGAGTCAGCGTTAAGTTTTGCCTCTGAGTTTAATATTCCCAAAGCATATGGTAGTTATGAGGAGCTCGTAAAAGATGTGGATGTAGACGTAATTTACATAGGTACGCCGCATAATCTTCACCTTGAAAATACACTGTTGGCTTTGAATCATAACAAGAATGTGCTTTGTGAGAAACCTATGGGGGTGAATGAGCGTGAAGTGAACATAATGATTGATAAGGCTAAAGAGAAAAATCTCTTTTTAATGGAGGCTATGTGGAGCCGTTTTCTTCCGAATATTATTAAGGCTAAAGACCTGATTGCTGAAGGTCAGATTGGGGAAGTAAAGTTTCTTAAAGCTTCGTTTTGTATACGCTCCAGTGGTGCTCAGCAATACCGACATTTTAATATCGATTTGTGTGGTGGTACAACCTTGGATATTGGAATCTATAATATTTTCCTGTCGTTATTTCTTTTGGGCAAGCCGGAGAAAATGGTTGCTGTTGCCGGATTGAACAATCAGGGCTGCGATACAAATAGCATCTATGTCTTTAATTATGGGGAAGAAACGTTAGCAGTGATGTATTCTTCTTTCTTGGCCGATTTGCCAGTTGTGGCTGAAATTCATGGTACGAAAGGGAAAATAATACTGGAACATATGTGGTTTTGTCCCGGTAATGTGAAACTGATTTCTGATACAGGAGAAGAACAAATTTTTGATTTTGAAATAAAAGGTAACGGTTATGAGCTTGAAGCACAGGAAGTCGTTCATTGCGTTTTAAACGAACAAAAGCAAAGTGATAAGTGGAGTTTGGAGCACAGCCTGGAATTGGTCAGGGCAATGGATGAAATCAGAAATCAATGTGGAATTGTTTATCCTAACCATGATTTATAAAATTCTTTTAGTGCCAGAAAGCTTTATATTTTCACTGTTTTGTGTGGTTCTTTGATAAAACAAATAAAGTTTAAAAGAATTATTTGCTTGTTTGTGAATTATTTTTTCAAAAAACGGTGGTTTATAATTATATAACATTATCTTTGCAGGACATTAAAATAATAAATATCAACAATGAGCAAAGGAACAGTTAAATTCTTCAATGAATCTAAAGGCTTTGGATTCATCAGCGAAGATGGTTCAAAAAAAGAACATTTTGTACACATTTCTGGATTAATCGATCAAATTCGTGAAGGCGATACCGTCGAATTTGATTTGCAGGAAGGCAAAAAAGGATTAAATGCAGTAAATGTGAAAGTAATTTAGTATATACTAATTGACTTTTGTCACGCATTGAAAAGTCTATCATACATGGTAGGCTTTTTTTTATGTCTTGTTTTACTGAATTTAATGCAATGTCTCTGATGAAATGTCGGAATCTTGATTGACAATTTTCTTTTGAAATTCTTCGAAAAGAGATGCTAAAAATAAAAACGCCCCAAAGAAATTTGTTTCTTTGGGGCGTTTTATATCTAGATTATGTTTAAACTACTTTATAAACATCAACATTTTCAACATCAAATGTTTTGATAAATGCCGCGTGTCTGCGCACTTCTACTTCGCCATAATTCAGATAAACCTCCGCAGATTTACGGAACAAATCTTCGGTATCGCGCGAAGCGTCAATTATTAACAGGTAGCTCATAACAATGTGTCCTGCCATTTCTACAAGACGACGAGCTTGAAAATCAAGATACTCCTGATTTTTAGCCTCAGTTACACGTGCAACCGCGTTAGCATACAGGTTGGTCATAATCTGCAAGCGTTTGCGGAACGAAGTAAATTCTGGTTTGATAGGCTGAGCATCATAGTCGCGAATTATTTTCAGATAATTGCCGGTCGTTACGTGACGGATAGCAGCTACTACCTGTAACTGAGAAGTTCCTTCGTAGATTGTCATGATGCGGGCATCACGGAATAAGCGTTCGCAGGCATAATCTTTCATAAAGCCCGAACCTCCATGAACCTGAATACAATCGTAAGCATTTTGGTTGGCATATTCGCTGGTAAACATTTTGAGCATAGGAGTCAATGCATCTGCCAGTTTAGAATATTCCTTATAGTCAGCTTTTTCGTCAGTTTCAAGTTTTCTTTCATTTTCTATAGCTTCGTAAGCTTTATAAACATCTACAAAGCGTGTAGTTTCGTAAAGTAAAGCACGCGAAGCATCAAGTTTAGCTTTGATAATTGATACCATTTCAAATACAGCAGGGAATTCAATAATGGCTTTACCAAACTGGCGACGATCACGGGCATAAGCCAATGCCTCGTTGTATGCAGCTGCCGAAAGTCCTACAGATTGAGCACCGATACCTAAACGAGCACCGTTCATCAACGACATAACGTATTTGATAAGTCCTAAACGACGTGTTCCAACCAGTTTTGCAGGTGTATTGTTGAATACAAGTTCGCAAGTAGGTGAGCCTTTGATACCCAGTTTGTTTTCAATACGACGTACCAAAACAGTGTTATCATGTTTGTTTTCAGCCACAAAGTACGATAGTCCACGACCATCGCTGGTGCCTTCTTCCGAGCGGGCCAAAACGAGTTTTATTTGAGCATCTCCGTTGGTAATGAAGCGTTTTACTCCGTTCAGATACCACAGTCCGTCGTTTTCGTTATAAGTGGCTTTCAATTGTACGGCCTGCAAATCCGATCCTGCATCAGGCTCTGTAAGGTCCATCGAACAAGTAGCGCCTTCGGCTACCCTAGGAAGAAATTCAGCTTTTATCTCTTCGGAAGCAAATTCAGAAATAGTTTCGGCACAATCCTGAAGTCCCCAGATATTGGCAAATCCGGCATCGGCACGTGAAACCATTTCGCCCGACATTACATAAGCTACCATTGGGAAATTTAAACCACCATATTGACGTGGTAAAGTAATACCATAAACACCAGCCTGAGTTAGCGCATCATGGTTTTCCTGAGTTCCGCGAGCGTATTTTACACGGCTGTTGATAACTTCAGGACCATCATGGTCGACACTCTCGGCATTAGGAGCAATAATTTCACCACAAACTTCCCCGATAATTTCAAGTACTTTTTCGTAGTTATCAATAGCATCCTCAAAATCGCGGGATGCATAATCGTATTTATCTTTTTCAACAAAATTGCGCTCCTTGAGGGCAACTATTTTTGTCATCAATGGATGAGACAGTTGAAATTTTATTGCGGGATTGTCGTTAAAAAAGTTCATGTTATTTCGAGTTCTTTTTGTAATACTTAATCATTTTTGGAAGTACTTCTTCTACCGTTCCTGTAATTACATAGTCGGCAATTGCATTGATTGGTGCTTTAGGGTCGTTGTTAATGGCAATAATCATTGCGCTTTCCTGCATACCCGCTATGTGCTGGATTTGTCCGGAAATACCACAGGCAATATAAAGCTTTGGACGTACGGTGGTTCCGGTCTGACCGATCTGACGTTCGTGTTCAGAGAATCCGGCATCAACAGCAGCACGTGAAGCCCCAACTTCGCCACCTAATGTAGCAGCCAACTCGTGTAATAATTTGAAATTTTCGGCACTTCCTACTCCGTAACCTCCGGAAACAATAATTGGAGAACCTTTGATATTTAATTTTGATTTTTCCATGTGACGTTCAATCACCTCAATCACAAAATCAGTGTCGGCTACATATTTAGAAACATCCAGTTTGCGGGTTTTTCCTGCAAATTTAGGATCTTTGATTTCTTTTTTCATTACTCCCTCGCGCACTGTTGCCATTTGCGGGCGGCAGTCAGGGTTTACGATAGTGGCTACAATGTTTCCACCAAAAGCGGGACGGATTTGGTAAAGTAAATTTTCATATACTTTTCCGGCTTTTTTGTCTTCATAAGTTCCAATTTCAAGCGAAGTACAGTCGGCAGTTAAACCGCTGAATAAAGCTGAAGAAACACGAGGACCTAAGTCACGACCAATGGAAGTAGCTCCCATTAAAGCAATTTGTGGTTTTTCTTCTTTAAAAAGATTTACCAATAAAGAAGTGTGAGGCATTGAGGTATATGGGCTCAAACGTTTGTCGTCAGCAAGGTGCAGCACGTCAACGCCGTATGGAAAAACCTGAGCTCCAATGCTATCTAATTCATGACCGGCTGCTACAGCTTCTAATTTACAATTCAGTTGTTTGGCCAGACTGCGACCCTTGGTTAGCAATTCCAGGCTAACATCGCCTACAATTCCATCTTCAATTTCAAGATATACAAATATATTGTTCATGGTAAATTATCCTATCGTATGGTTAGCAATTAATTCTTTAATCAAATCTTCTATTTCGGTATCGGCAGCAGTAAGTCGTTTACTTTCTTTTGCTGTAAATACTACATTTTCGATTTGTTTTACTTTGGTTGGCGAACCAGTAAGTCCAAGCCATTGAATATCGTGCTCAATATCGTTTACACCCCATTCAGTAATATTCAGATATGGGTGAGAATCATACAAATCGGTATAATCAGAACCGGCTTCTTGTTTTTCAGAAGGGGTTGCAGCATGTTTGTATTTGAGTGTAAGTTTAGCATGGCGAGGACGACAGTTAGCCGCAGAACCGTTTACGGTTACCAGCATTGGCAAAGAACCTTTTACTACTTCAACTCCACGTTCCAAACGACGTTTTACCGTAATTTTATTATTCGAGAGATCAAGAATTTCTTCTGCATAGGTAATTTGAGGTAAACCCAGCTTTTCCGCAACTTGTGGTCCAACCTGAGCAGTGTCACCATCGATGGCCTGACGACCGCAAACAATTAAATCAACTTTTCCTATTTTGCGAATGGCACAAGCCAATGCATAAGAAGTTGCTAAAGTATCTGAACCAGCAAATTCACGACCACTTAATAAATATCCTCCATCTGCACCACGGTACATGCTTTCACGAATAATTTCAGCAGCACGGGCCGGTCCCATGGTAAGGATATGAACTGTAGCGCCTTCAATTTTACTCTTCAAGCGTAGAGCTTGTTCCAGCGCATTTAAATCTTCGGGATTGTAGATAGCCGGCAAAGCAGCACGATTCACCGTACCATCCGCTTTCATGGCGTCTTTCCCTACGTTGCGTGTGTCGGGTACTTGCTTAGCAAGAACAACAATGTTAAAACTCATTTTTTGATAATTAGATTAGTATAATGTAACTGATAATTCACAGATGTATGTGCAGATAGAGTATGTCTTTTTAGCGTGTTTTTTCAGTTAAAAAACATTTTTGAAAATGACGAGCAAAAATAGCAGTTTTTATTGAAACTGCAATTTTTTTTGCACAAATTTCAGAAAATGTGCAGGAATTGATACAATTTAATACAAAAAACGTGAGACTTTTCACAAAGTCTCACGTTTCAATAGGTATTAGTTTTTTAAGGTATAAAAAAGATTGTGTTGTTTAGTTAACGATGACAAAATAACAGGTAAAAAGTCAGAGGCGCAAGCGAAAAAATATGTTTTACAACCTATTTTTGTTGCTTTCAATGATATTCGGTTGTTCGTTCATTGATTTATGTCTGTTTAAGTTGTTTGTTGTTAGTGATTTATGTCTTGTAAAATCGATTTTTGCAACAAATTACTTTTTGCCTGTTTTTTATAAATATTTTATGATGCTGGAAAAATAAATACAAAATTCAGAGACATTCCACAAAAATAGTTTATTTCTCCAATTTATTTTAATGTTTACGTATAATTTTTTACTCAAACGTTTTTCTCTACTGTTAGTACTGTGCTGATTCGTTTTTTAATCATAAATCAGTATCTTTGTCGTTCATAAAATTCAGATATGAGAAAAATATTATTTTTTTTTCTGCCGGTAGCCTTGCTACTGTCATGTACTCAAACAACCAAGAGTGCTCAGAATAATGATAAGGCTATTAGTATTCCTGCATTTTCTGCTGATTCTGCTTATAGTTTTACAAAACGTCAGGTAGATTTTGGTGCGCGGGTTCCCAATACTAAAGCTCACGATAATTGTGCTCAATATCTATTGCAAGAACTAAGAAGGCATGGTGCTGAAGTTGTTGAGCAAAAAGCAAACTTAACGGCTTTTGATGGAACTATTTTAAAATCCACTAATATTATAGGATCAATAAACCCCAAAGCCACTACGCGTATTTTGTTGTTGTCTCACTGGGATTCTCGCCCATGGGCGGATAATGACCCGAAGCCTGAAAACCGTAAAAAACCTGTAATGGCAGCTAACGATGGAGCCAGTGGAGTCGGTGTTTTGCTCGAAATAGTCAGAGTAATCAGTAAGACTCAACCAACAGTTGGGGTTGATGTAGTTTTTGTAGATTCTGAAGATTATGGACAGCCGGAAAGTGTTTCGGGAGAAGGAAGTGAAGATTCCTGGTGTCTGGGAACTCAATATTGGGCTAAAAATCCGCATGTATCAGGTTATACCGCCAGATATGGTATCTTGCTTGATATGGTTGGAGCTCCCGGAGCTACATTTTACAGAGAGCAATCGTCTGATTATTATGCAAGTTCTGTAGTAAATACTGTGTGGTCGCAGGCAAAAGATCTTGGTTTTGGTCAGTATTTCAGAGATGAAAAGGGCGGGGCTATAACTGACGATCATATTTATGTAAATAAAATATTGGGCATTCCCACGATAGATATTATTCATTTTGATCCGCATACTGCAAGCGGGTTCGGGAGTTACTGGCATACAATACATGACACTATGGACAATGTAGATAAAAGCACGCTTAATGCGGTAGGCACTACACTTATGCATGTTATTTACAAAGAAAAATAAGATTTTATGAGTCATAGATTCAAAAAAATAGCAGTAAAAATAGGTAGTAATGTATTGACCCGTGTTGATGGCACATTGGATATTACCCGCATGTCTGCTTTAGTTGATCAAATCTCACAGTTGCATAAAAAAGGTGTTGAGATAGTGATGGTTTCTTCGGGCGCGGTAGCTTCGGGGCGCAGTGTGATGGGGATAAGCAAGAAAATGGATGTGGTAGATCAACGTCAGTTGTTTTCGGCTGTAGGACAGGCAAAACTGATAAACCATTACTATGATTTATTCCGCGAGCATGGCATAACCGTAGGTCAGGTATTGACCACAAAAGAGAATTTCGGGAGTCGCCGTCATTATCTGAACCAGCGCAATTGTATGCGGATAATGCTCGACAACAAAGTTATCCCGATTGTAAACGAAAATGATGCAGTGTCTGTTTCTGAATTGATGTTTACAGACAATGATGAACTTTCAGGCTTAATTGCTTCGATGATGGATATGGAAGCTTTGATTATCCTGAGTAATATTGATGGAATTTTTAATGGCTCGCCGTCAAATCCTGAGTCCAAAGTGATTCGCAAGATAGAGAAAGGACAGGATGTTGCTGACTTTATCCAAAGCACAAAATCTACTTTTGGTCGTGGAGGTATGTTAACTAAGACGACTATTGCCCGCAAAATAGCCGATGAAGGCATTGATGTAATTATAGCCAATGGCAAACGAGACGGAATTTTGTCGCAGTTGCTTGATAAAAAACAGGATGTAGTGTGCACGCGCTTTGTTGCTTCAGCCAGTGAAGTGTCCAGCGTAAAAAAGTGGATTGCTCACAGCGAAGGTTTTGCCAAGGGTGAGATTCATGTAAATGAAAATGCTGCCAAGGTGCTAACCGGTGATAAGGCTGTGAGCCTTTTACCTATTGGAGCCACTGAAATAGTAGGTGATTTTGAAAAAGATGATATTGTCAGAATTTTCGATCCACAGGGAGTTTTGCTAGGAGTAGGCAAGGTGCAGTATAACAGTTTGCGTTCAAGGGAACTACTTGGAAAGAAGAATCAAAAACCACTTGTTCATTGCGATTATTTATATTTGGAATAGAATTATTAGAATAAAAACGATATGAGTACTTCAACTATACATACTGATTGGAAACAAGCATCTGTAATTGCTTCGCGCGCCTTGAATCTGGTGACCGACGAAACTATAAATCAGATATTGTTGTCGCTGGCCGAGGAGGCAGTTGCACAATCGGATATGATTCTGTCAGAAAACGCGAAAGACTTAGCGAAAATGGATAAAGCAAATCCGATGTTCGATCGCTTGTCATTGAGTAAAGAAAGAATAGCCGGTATAGCCGGTGATATTCGTAATGTTGCTTCATTGCCATCGCCCCTCGGAAAATTGCTTTCAGAAACAGAACGACCTAACGGGATGAAAATATCTAAGATTACAGTTCCATTTGGTGTGGTAGGAATTATCTATGAAGCCAGACCGAATGTGAGTTTCGATGTTTTTTCGCTCTGCCTGAAGTCAGGAAATGTATGCGTGTTGAAAGGAGGTACTGACGCTCACAACTCAAATACTGCTATCGTGAAAGTAATAAAGTCGGTTTTGGCTAAATTTGGTCTGGACGAAAATATTGTGACACTTTTGTCGGCTGGCAGAGAAGCTACCGCAGAGCTAATGAATGCTGTGGGATTTGTTGATGTTATTATACCCCGCGGTGGAAAAGGTCTGATAGATTTTGTACGGGACAATTCACGTATTCCTGTGATTGAAACCGGTGCCGGAATTTGCCATACATATTTTGACGAATTCGGCGATGTTACAAAAGGGCAGGAGATTATCTTTAATGCCAAAACCCGAAGAGTAAGTGTGTGCAATTCGTTGGATTGCTTGATAATAAATGAGAAAAGGTTGGCAGATTTACCCACATTGTGTGAGAAGTTGGCAACAAAAAATGTGATAATTTATGCAGATGTAAAAGCATTCACGTTTTTAAATGGAAAATATCCAAAAGAATTGCTGGAGCATGCAGGAGAAGAGCACTTTGATATTGAATTTCTTGATTACAAAATGTCCATAAAAACAGTAGAGTCTATTCAGAATGCGGTTGATCATATTGCTGCCTTCAGTTCCAAACACAGTGAATGCATAGTAAGTGAAAATGAACAAAATATCACTTATTTCGATAAGGTAGTGGATGCAGCATGTATTTATACAAATGTTTCGACCGCTTTTACCGATGGAGCACAATTTGGTATGGGCGCAGAAATTGGAATAAGCACTCAAAAACTGCATGCACGGGGGCCAATGGCGCTGGCAGAACTGTGTTCGTATAAATGGATAATAAAAGGTAACGGGCTGACAAGAAATTGAGATAAAAATGCATAATTCACTAAATTTCAAATATTTTTACACTATTTGTTGTATATTCAAAAATAATTGTTTTTCTTTGTAATCGAAAAGAAAGTGTATTTTTTCGTCAGGTTATTTTCAAACTCACCTTCTCAAGGACTGATATTGTATTAACCCCGTTTGTTTATGCTGTTCTTGAACAATTTTATTCAATTTTTTATTTTTATTTTATGAACATTTACGTAGGTAACTTAAGTTACAAAGTTCGCGAAAATGACCTTCAAGGGGTTATTGAAGAGTATGGTCAAGTTGAGTCTTGCAAAATTATCAAAGATCGCGAAACAGGAAAATCAAAAGGATTTGCATTTGTAGAAATGGCTGACGATGCTGCTGCTGCAAAAGTAATCGAAGAATTAAACGGAGCTGAATTTGATGGCCGTTCAATGGTTGTTAAAGAAGCACGCCCAAGAAACTAAGATTAAGTTTTTAAGACACAAAAAGAACTTCTGTTATCGAAAGATGACAGGAGTTTTTTTGTAAAAATACATTTATAAATGAGCAATTTAAAAGGATTGTATACTCAAAGCAGCGTTTTCTCCAAACTGCTTATACTTATTGGCTTGTTATTCGTGTTCGCGGTGTTCGGATCGGTCATCTGGCTATTGATAACGCACGGAGACATGGCTGATAGTGGCTCTATGAAACTGCTACAGCTGATTCAATCTATAGCTGTGTTTATATTGCCGGCCATAGTATTGGCGTATCTTTGCTCAAATAACGCGAAAGTTTTTTTGTCTTTAGATAAGCCAGTGAACTGGATTGCTGTTTTGTTTGTAATCTTGTTTATGATACTTATCGTTCCTTTTATCAATTTGTTAGGTGATCTGAATCAGCGATTGGTTTTGCCTGATGCTTTATCGGGCTTAGAAAAAATGATGAAATCTTCCGAAAATGATAGAGCTGAACTTACCGCGAAATTTCTTAATGTCCACAACTTACCGGCATTATTTTTTAATATTTTCTTAATAGCCATATTACCGGCAATAGGTGAGGAGCTCTTTTTTAGGGGAGCAATTCAAGGGGTACTTCAACGGAAACTGAATGTCAAGTTGGCCATATGGATAACAGCGGTAGTATTCAGCGCTATTCATATGCAATTTTATGGCTTTGTTCCACGTATGCTTCTCGGAGCTTTTTTTGGATATTTGCTTGTATGGAGTGATAATCTATGGTTGTCGATAGTGGCGCATTTTAGCAATAATGTGCTGGCTGTAATTTTTTATTATCTTAAGAATAATGGATATAAAGTACCGGATATTGATACTGCAGGTACCGGTAATACTCTCTGGCTTGGCATAGTCAGTGGAGTAATTGCAATTTTCGGCTTCTATCTTTTTATGCGCTATTTTCAAAAAGCCCCTAAAAGAACTTTGAACTTATGAGTGCACTGGGGTTGATATTATTTGATTTTTAGCAGAAGCAGAAAATGTTTTCCATCCTGACTTAACAATAAATGTTCGAAAATGAGTATTTTTGTAAGCAGAAAGACAATAGAAAGTGTATTTTAAAGTTTAAAATTCAAGTCAAAAGTATTGCATTCGTACTTTCAGGAGCTTTAGGTTATATCAAATAGCTTTTTATACTCATAATTTCAACTCGTAACCGTTTGAAAAAATACGTAAAAAATATAATTCTGTTTATGCTGCTAATACTGCTTGTTAGTGGCTGTTCTACCAATAAGAATACCTGGTTGTCCAGAAACTATCAGGCTTTAAATACGCGTTTTAATGTCTATTTTAATGGAGATGTTAGTTATAACGATGGATTAAAAAATATTCAGAGAGCGCACAAGGAGGATTATTCGGGTATTATTCCGATGTACCCGATAAGTGTACATTCCAATGCAAATTCAGCGCAAAGCAATATGGATCTGGCAATTGAGAAATGTCGTAAAGCCATAAAGTTACATTCAATAAAGGTAAAGCCCCAGAAGAACTATAAACGGAGTAATTCCCCAGAATACAAGCTGTTTTATAATCAGGAAGAATTTAATCCGGTCATGAAAGATGTGTGGCTGCTACAAGGGAAGGCTGAATTTCACAAAGCCGATTTTTTAGGATCGGTTGGAACATTTTCTTATATTAAACGGCATTTCGAGTCCGATAAAAGTCTGGAAGTAACATGTCAGCTCTGGATAGCAAGGGCATACGGCGAAATGGGCTGGATTTATGAAGCAGAGCAGGTACTGTCCAGCATTCAGCAAAACAATCTGAAGCATTCTAATGTCGGACTTTTTGCTTCCGTCAATGCAGATATATTATTGAAAAAGCATTTGTATAAGGAAGCTATTCCTTTTGTGCAACTGGCTTTATCAAAGGAAACCGGTAAATACTATCAACAGCGCTTTTCCTATCTGCTGGCTCAGCTTTACCAAAAAGCAAACAATAAAAAAGCTGCCTACGACTTATATTCCAAGGTCATTAAATTAAACGCTCCTTATGAAATGGAGTTTAATGCACGGGTAAACAGGGCACAATTAGATCAGGGAAATATAGCAGATGTTCGGAAAGAGTTGCTCAATTTGATGAAGAACCGGAACAATAAGAATTATCTTGATTTGTTGTATTATGCATTAGGAAATACATATTTGCAACATGCAGATACTCTGAAAGCGATTGAGAATTATAAACTTTCGGCTGTTAAAAGTACCCAGAAGGGTTTAGCCAAGGCTGCTACTCTTATTACATTGGGTGATATTTATTATTCCAAAAGGAAATATGTACTTGCTCAACCATGCTACGAAGAAGCAGGGAGAATCATTACGAAAGATCATGAAGACTACAATCGTGTAAGCAGACTGGGAGAAATGCTAAGCGAGCTGGTTGTGCAAAACAACATTGTAGTATTGCAGGATAGTTTACAAAGACTCTCGGCGATGAGTGAAGATAAACGCCTTGAGGTGGTGAATAACATCATTAATAGATTAACGGCAGATGAAAGAGCTGCTGTGGAGAAAGAGGCGAAAGAAAAACAAGAAGCTATAGCTGAGGCAGAATCCGAGTCGGAACCTATGGGACAGCCAATCGGCATGAACAATTTGTCTAAAAAAGCGATAGGAAGTACAGGTGAATGGTATTTCTACAATCCCAATACTATAAAAAGCGGTGAAGCAGAGTTTCTAAAAAGATGGGGTAAGCGTAAATTGGAAGATAACTGGAGGCGAATAAATAAGTCTACATCGCTTATAGCCGAAGATACTACTACTAAAACAGAGGTGGTTAAAGACGTAAAAAATGATACAACTACAAATTCAAAAGCTATAAGTGATAACAAACGTCCGGAATTTTATCTGAAGCAAATACCTGTTTCGGCTGGTCAGATAGAGAAATCAAATGCCGACATAGCCACGGCTTTATTCTCGATGGGACAGATTTATAAGGATAAAATTGAAGACATTCCGATGTCAATAGCTACATTCGAAGAATTTTGCCGCAGATTTGGTTCGGACAAACGGGTTGCAGATGCATATTTTAATATCTATCTGATGCAATTAAAAAGCGGAAATCAGGATCAGGCCAATTTGTACAGAACAAAACTTATAGCAGATTTTCCAAACACCAACTATCAGAAGATTCTTTCTCAGCCCGATTATGCTGCGCGGCTTGAAAACATGTATAAAGAACAGGACTCAATTTATAATCTGACATATAATGCCTTCAGCCAAAGTGATTATAAGACTGTTTACAAGCAGGTTGCTTATGCGAAGCAAAACTTCCCACAGTCAACCCTGATGCCTAAGTTCCTATTCTTAAATGCATTGAGTCTTGGAAAAAATGACAAAGAAGACAATTTCAGAACAGCCTTGAATAATTTGCTGAAAAACTACCCCGAAAGTGACGTAAGTGCAATGGCAAAAGATATTCTGGCGCTGATGCGGCAGGGTAAGGAGGCTATACAGGGAACTTCGGGCGGCTCATTATTTACCAGAAGGGAAGAGAAGTCTGTTCGTGTTGAGGACAACACAGAATCCAATCAACAGTTTACTGCTGAAAAAGATGGCAGACACAGAGTGCTGTTTATCAGTCAGGTGAAAGATGGGGTTATCAATAAATTGTTGTACAATATTGCTTCGTTCAACTTTTCGAGATTCATGATAAAGGATTTTGATTTGGTGGTGAGCAAACTGGATTCTACGCGTAATATTTTGTCAGTTACTAATTTTGAATCGTATGATGAGGCTGTCTGGTATCTGAACTCAGTTTCTACGGATGCTTCATTAACGAATTTGCTTGACCAATATAAAGTTCAAAAAGTAATCATATCAGATAAAAACTTTGCGCTAGTCAAAACAACGGTTAATTTGGATGATTATCTTTTGTTTCATGGCAAAATGCCAGAAAACAAACAGGCTACTACGGTTGTTTTAAACACTCCTCCTGTAATTGAAGAGAAAGTAATTGCAAATGATAATTCGACGAAACCAGTTGAGAAAAAGGTTGAGGCTACGGCTAGTAAAACTGTTCAGAAGCCAGAAGAAAAGCGGGAAACAAAACTTTTAGAGAAACCAGTAGAAAATTTATCGGTAGCAAAAGCCGCTGATAAGCCAATAGAGAAACCGGTTCAGCCGCAGACAAGTGCCGCTAAAACTCAGACGGTATCGAAACCTGATATGACGGTACAAAAAGCTGAAGTTATCGAGAAAGAAACTCCTGCTGTGATTCCGGCTAAACCAAAGCAGGAAACTGTAGTCCCATTGTTTAAAGGTTTGTATGCTTATCGTGCTAATGAACCTCATTTTGTTGCCGTATTTATTGTTTCAGGTTCGATTGATTTTGCTAAGACCAAGTCTGCTTTTGATGAATATAATGCGAAAAACTATGGCATAATGAATCTGAAAGTATCGTTGGAAAATATGAATAATCAAAAGATGATTCTCGTTGGTCCCTTAAATGATGCTCAGATAGCTAAATCATATTTACTGCGGATGGTGAAGGAAAAAACCTTATTTGAAGGACTTAAAGCTGCAAATTACAGAAACATTATTAGTACACAGGAGAATTTGAATACGATTGTTCAAAAAAATCAATTGAAGACGTATTTTGAATTTATGCAAGAGTATTATTTAAAATAAACCCTCAGGGGATTTGAAGAGTTGCTGATTATGAGAAAAGACCGCATACTTTGGGCTGATGATGAAATGGACTTGTTAAGACCGTACATTCTTTTTCTTGAAGAAAAAGGATACGAGGTGGTTACAGCTACCAATGGAAAAGACGCTGTTGAACTTTGTCAGAAAGAAACTTACGATATTATCTTCTTAGACGAAAATATGCCGGGTCTTAGCGGGCTCGAAACTTTAGCCCTGATAAAAGAAATAGATCCGGATGTGCCTATGGTGATGATTACCAAAAGCGAAGAAGAGAATATAATGAATATGGCCATTGGCAGTAAAATAGCTGATTACCTGACTAAACCGGTAAATCCAAGTCAGATTTTGCTGACGTTGAAAAAGAATATTCACCAAAAGGAAATAGTAACAGAACATACAACTTCGTCCTACCAGTCTCAGTTTGGGCGTATTGGTATGCAAATAAACGATTCATTGACCTACGAAGATTGGGTAGAGGTTTATAAGAAATTGGTATATTGGGAACTGGAGCTGGCGGAAACCAATAATGGCATGGATGAGATGCTTAAAATGCAAAAAACAGAAGCCAATAATACATTTACTAAATTTGTTAGAAGAAATTACGAGTATTGGTTTGAACATCCTGAGAGAAGACCTCTGATGAGTCCAGATTTATTTAAAACCAAGGTTTTTCCATTGCTCGATAAAGGAGAAAAAGTGTTCTTTGTGTTGGTAGATAATTTTCGTTACGACCAGTGGAAGGTGATACGCGAGTTGCTGAGTGAGTTTTATCAATTCAACGAAGAGGAGTTGTATTGCAGTATGCTCCCTACGGCCACACAATATGCCAGAAATGCGATTTTTTCCGGACTTTTCCCATTGCAGATTCAACAACTGTACCCACAATTATGGGTAGAAGAAGAGGATGAAGAAGGAAAAAATATGAATGAGAATGAATTATTGCAGACTCTTTTTCAGCGATATAGAAAAAACTACACATTTTCATATCATAAAATCAATGATTCCAACTCTTGCGAACGGTTAATTGATCAGTTGCCCCGAATTGATGGGAATCAACTGAATGTATGTGTTTTGAATTTTATTGATATGCTTTCGCATGCTCGGACAGAGTCAAAAATGATGCGTGAACTGGCTAATGATGTAGAAGCTTATCGTTCTCTTACGCTTTCGTGGTTTAAACATTCAGCCACATACGAACTGTTTAAAGCAATTGCTAAACGGGGTTATAAGGTTATTTTCACAACTGACCACGGCACCATTCAGGTTGACAATGCGATAAAGGTGATAGGAGATAAAAATACCAACGTAAACCTGCGTTATAAGGTTGGTAAAAACTTAAGCTACAACAAAAAAGAAGTCTTTGAACTGCTACAACCAAGCAAAGTGGGATTGCCCAGCCCTAATGTGAGTTCGGCCTATATCTTTGCTTACAATAGTAACTTTTTTGCTTATCCGAATAATTACAATCATTATGTAGGGTATTATAAAGACACATTTCAGCACGGTGGAATTTCAATGGAAGAGATGCTGATACCATTTGTGGTTATGCAACCTAAGTAAAGACACAGCAGCTAAATTTTATAGCTGAACTAAATTATTATATATTAAAAACAAGACTAACTTAATTCCCCACAAAGGGATAAGGGTGATTATTATGAAAACTTACACCAACGTAAAAGACCTTGGTAACTTGCAGGATGCAATTAAAGAGGCACTGGAGATCAAAAAAAATCGTTATGCTTATAAACATATAGGCGAAAATAAAACCTTACTCATGGTTTTCTTTAATTCCAGTTTGCGCACTCGCCTTAGTACACAAAAAGCCGGAATGAATCTGGGTATGAACACAATGGTGCTTGATATCAACCAAGGAGCATGGAAACTTGAGACAGAGCGTGGTGTAATTATGGACGGCGACAAACCGGAGCATATTCTGGAAGCAATTCCGGTAATGGCTTGTTACTGCGATGTGATTGGAGTTAGGGCTTTTGCAAATTTTGAGAGCAAAGAATTCGACTATCAGGAAACAATTATTAATCAGTTTATTCAGTATTCAGGAAAACCGGTTTTCAGTATGGAAGCTGCAACGGGGCATCCGCTTCAGGCATTTGCCGACCTGATAACCATCGAAGAATACAAAAAAACACCTCGTCCAAAAGTTGTTTTGACGTGGGCGCCACATCCAAAAGCTTTGCCGCAAGCAGTTCCTAATTCGTTTGCCGATTTTATGAATGAAGCGGATGTGGACTTTGTGATAACTCACCCTCATGGTTACGAACTAGCCGAGAAATTTGTGCGTGGTGCTAAAGTGGAGTATGATCAAATGAAAGCATTCGAAGGTGCTGATTTTATTTATGCCAAAAACTGGGCAGCTTATCAGGATCCAAACTATGGAAAAATACTGAGTACAGATCGTAGTTGGACAGTAAGTGAGCGACAAATGGCGGTAACCAACAATGCTCACTTTATGCACTGTTTGCCTGTACGTAGAAATATGATTGTGACCGACGAAGTTATTGAAAGTCTGCAGTCGATAGTAATACCCGAAGCTGCTAATCGCGAAATATCAGCTCAGGTAGTAATAAAAAGATTATTAGAAAGCATATAAACCATGAATTTAGAAACAGTTATCGCTTCCATTCGAAATGTACCGGATTTTCCAAAACCGGGAATCATATTTAAAGATATTACCACTGCCATGAAAGATGCAGAAGTCCTGAAATTTATTT
>Ga0302286_10000129_pt1 | contig 64492 bp, 52 predicted proteins | sample III_Fen_E2_3_FD_198765 | JGI IMG/M metagenome (GOLD analysis project Ga0302286, IMG submission 198765) | Peat permafrost microbial communities from Stordalen Mire near Abisko, Sweden - III_Fen_E2_3 | ecosystem: Environmental > Terrestrial > Soil > Wetlands > Permafrost | place: Sweden: Abisko...
TTCCACGCTGATTGCAATAAAATATCTGATCTTCATTTATTTTTGATGTGGTAGCTTCGTGCTCCACAATGGCTGTATCATTATTTACCTCCATGTATGGAAAAGTATGTGCACCACACTTGTCACCGAGCAATAAGCTGTCGCATTGCGAAAAGTTACGGGCATTTTCGGCTGCCGGATTCACTTTTACCAATCCACGATAACTGTTTTGACTCTTTCCTGCTGAGATCCCTTTGGAAAGAATATGGCTACTGGTGTTTTTTCCAATGTGGAGCATCTTTGTTCCGGTGTCGGCTTGTTGATGGTGATTGGTTACAGCCACAGAATAAAATTCTGCTGATGAATTATCGCCTAGCAAGATACAACTTGGATATTTCCATGTAATGGCCGAACCTGTTTCTACCTGAGTCCACGAAATTTTCGAGTTATCTCCCTTGCAAATACCCCGTTTGGTTACAAAGTTGTAGATTCCACCTTTGCCTTCTTTATCGCCCGGGTACCAGTTTTGCACCGTAGAATACTTTACTTCGGCATTTTTCATGGCCACAATTTCCACAATAGCTGCATGGAGTTGATTCTCATCGCGCATAGGAGCCGTACAACCTTCGAGATACGAAACATAACTATCTTCGTCGGCTACAATTAAAGTCCGTTCAAACTGACCGGTATTCATAGCGTTTATGCGGAAATAAGTCGAAAGTTCCATCGGGCAACGAACGCCTTTGGGGATGTACACAAATGAACCATCCGAAAATACAGCACAGTTTAATGTGGCAAAAAAGTTATCGGTATAAGGAACCACCGAGCTCATGTATTTCTGCACCAAATCGGGGTGATGTTCCACTGCTTCACTGAATGAACAAAAGATGATGCCCAGTTCCGACAGACTTTCTTTGAAAGTTGTTTTTACCGAAACACTATCCATAACTGCATCTACCGCTATTCCGGATAAAGCCATCCGCTCATGAAGCGGAATACCCAATTTTTCAAACGTTTTCAGTAACTCAGGGTCCACCTCATCCAAGCTCTTTGGAGCATTTTTGCGTGGAGCTGCGTAATAAGATATGCTTTGATAATCAATTTCCGGAACCGTAAGATGTGCCCAGGTTGGCATCTCCATGGTAAGCCAGTGCCGATAAGCTTTTAAGCGAAACTCCAGCATCCATTCCGGCTCGTTTTTCTTTGCCGAAATAAGGCGAACCACTTCTTCACTGAGTCCAATGGGAATAATATCGGTCTCAATATCGGTAGTGAAACCGTATTTATAATCTCCCTGAGTGACTTGGTCTAATATATCTGTTGACATAATATTTACAATTCAAAATTATTAATTTATAATTCATGATTAAATGAAAATTATTTAATCATGAACTAAGAGCGAAATTAATGCTACAAAGATACAAAAAAATGTGTTTTACAGCATGATTTTATGGCTTAATAGGTTACAAAACATAACGTAAATCGCCCTCTTTTTGTTTTTGTTCTACAATATATTGTCTTTTTTTAGAAAAAAGACACAAACGCAAAGGCAGGAATAAAAAAAAAGGGAAATAAGATTTTTTCCTATTTCCCTGTATAAATTTTCTCTGATTATGAAAAAAAAACGGTTATTTCTTTTCGAGCTTTTTCTGAATCTTTTTTATAGCAGAATCAATCGACTTTTCTGGTTCTATGACATTATATTCACCCCAGAATTGAGAATCGGTAAATCCGGATGCTTCGTCAGTAATGATGACTGAAGGTTTTAATTTCTCAGTAAAGTTGAGTGATTTATCTTCAGCACCTTTTCCCCAATCGGTTACAGCCATTTCAACTGTGGACAGGTAATTGGTGTTAAACAGTTTCTTTTTCCATATAATTTTCAACCCCAGTTCAATTCTACTATATGAATAATACCATTTACCATCTTTTTCCAGATAGTCTATTCTGTATTTGGCTTCTGTAGGGTAAACTCTGGCATTGAACGGTTTTTTCTTGATAAACATTTCAGCAGAAGCATCTCTGTCAGAAATATCGAGACTAAAGGAAGCACTTTTCAATGCGAGATTTTGGGCATCGATATATAACTTCCCATAATACAAAGGCTCTGTTTTGTTCGGTCGTTGTTTAAAGTCGACAACGTAAATGAGCTTATTGTCGGTATACGTTGAGCGGTCGAAGGTGAATTCGTAATTAGCCAACATGTCATCCGTGAAAATAAAATCAGGATATTTCATTATGTCCAGATATAATGAACTGAATGGACCTCCCTGAAGTTTAAAAGACAAGGTATCCAGTTTTGTATAATCGGCTTTTTTACGTGCTTTGTATAGTTTTACAGCATCGTATTTATTGCTTGTGTAAGGCTGTTTGTTTACTTCCACCACTGCTTCGGCAAGAGAAACATACGATCTGTTTTTCTTAATCGTTTCGCGATAAAAAGCAGTCATAAGTGTTGGGTTATTGAAGTAATTCTCACCTCTTTTTTCTAAAACGGAACGGATAAGCACTTCGGCATCTTTCGAAATGACATTCAATTCGGGCAATTGAATAGAGGTAGGCTCCATTTCAATTTTGTTTTTTTCGGATTTAAAATCCGCAAGAGCCATTGATTTGTTTATATAACCAATATAGCTGACTTTTACTTTTGGATTGGAAATTTCATTTGAAACTTTAAGTGAAAACTCACCTTCGGAGTTCGAAATGGTTGAGATATTGGTTCCGACAACTATAATTCCGGCGAAAGCTAAAGCATTTCCATTCTTTTTGTCGGTGATTTTACCTTTGTATTCGGTATAGTTTTCCGAATCCCCTTTTTGTGAGGTTTCATTTGTGTTGATTGCCAAAGCTTGATTTGGAATTAGAATCAAGAATAAGGCAAAAGTACAAACTGACAAGAACTTGTAAAACAAAAAACGTGATTGCGTGCTCATACTCTTTGAATTTATTTTTTTAGTTCACAAAATTATACAAAATAGTCTATTGAAAAAAATATTAAAGTTATTTGATTCGTAATCAACTAAAATATAACACTTTTTCGGTTATTTAGTTGTGTAATTTCTATTAATTCAACGAACTTTTAGTTTGTAGATGCGGCAATTTTGAACCGGATTGGTTGAATCTGTTTTTCTTTCAATCCAAAAGAAAGGCTTACATTTGCAAATTGTTTAATTATAAAAATAAGAGTTATATGATAAGAGCATTAGCAACTGGTATAATTCAGATACCTTGTTTAATTGCAGGTTTTATACGACCCTTACTAAAAAACAAACATATGAAAAGAGTGATTTCAATATTAATATTCATACTGACAGTATTTACAAATAATATGGCACAAGAAAACCTGACCTACAAGACACCTCCGGCAAGCATCATGAAGCTGGCCGATTACGAACGCGCTCCGCAAGTATCCATCGATACAAAAAAGGAGTATATGTTGCTGAGTTATCACAATACTTACAAAACACTCGATGACCTCAATCAGCAGGAAATGAGCATGGGCGGATTGCGTATTAATCCTGTTACTAATATCGGGTCTGCAACTAATTATACAAGCAATCTGAAAGTAAGAAAAGTGGCAGCCAAAGAACCTGTTCAGGTGAAAGGACTACCTGCAAATGCCCGCATTGCTTATGTGACGTGGTCACCGGACGAAACAAAGATTGCATTTACAAACACCACAGCTAAAGGCGTGGAAATATGGGTACTTGACTTGGTCACAGCGCAGGCTACCAGACTCACAGAACCGGTGGTAAATGCTAATCTGGGTAATCCGCTGAACTGGTATCGCGACAGCAAGCAATTGTTGGTGCGCTTATTGCCCAAAAATCGTCCTGCACTGATTGATCCGAAAAAGGAATTACCCAAAGGACCGACGGTTTCGGTGAGCGATGGTTCCAAATCACAAAACCGCACGTATCCCGACTTGCTGAAAAATGCCACCGATGAAGTCAATTTTATCACGTTGGCTTCTTCGGAATTATACAAAGTAGATATGAATGGTAAAGCGGACTTGTTCAAAGGTGAAGCAATGTATGCCAACGAATCTTTTTCGCCCGATGGAAACTACCTGCTTGCTACTACCTTGAGTAAACCGTTTTCATATATTGTTCCACTGAATCGTTTTCCGCAAATGACGGTTGTTTATGACCTGAAAGGAAATGTCGTGAAAACAGTAAACGACGTACCGCTTTCGGAAGTATTGCCCAAGGGATTTATGGCCATCCGCAAAGGGAAACGGCAAATGAACTGGCGTGCCGACGAGCCTGCAACCTTGTATTACGTGGAAGCACTGGATGGTGGTGATCCGAAAACAAAAGCCGATTATCGTGATGCTATTTATCTGTGGAAAGCTCCTTTCGCTGAAGATGCCATTTTGCTGACTAAAACCGTTCAACGATTTTCTAATATAATTTGGGGAAATGCCTCGATTGCTATTGTACAAGATGAATGGTATGATACGCGTAACGAAAAAACGTATCTGGTCAATCCTTCTAATAACAATGAAAGCCCGAAAGTGATTGACGACCGTAACTTTCAGGATGTGTATTCCGACCCCGGGCACTTTGAAACATGGAAAAATGTTTACGGCAAATATGTACTGGCTATTGCTGAAAATTGTTTGTTTCGCATTGGCGATGGACATACGCCTAAAGGACAATTTCCTTTTATCGACGAGTTGAATCTGAAAACGCTTAAAACCGAGCGCCTCTATCAATCAGCTTATACGGATAAAATGGAAGAAATTTTCGATATCGAAGATTTCAAGAAAGGCGAAGCACTGGTGCGCATTCAGTCGAAAAACGAATATCCGAATTATTACTTCCGCAATTTCCGCAAGAAGGATGTGTTGACACAGGTTACTCATTTTCCCAATCCGTTCGAAAGCATCAAGGACGTATATAAAGAAGTGATTAAATACAAACGGGCAGATGGCGTGGAACTTTCGGGTACACTTTACTTGCCGGTGGGTTATAACCGTAAAGCAAAAACAGAAAAACTTCCGCTGCTTATCTGGGCCTATCCGGCCGAATATAAAGACAAAAACAGTGCAGGTCAAAGCACGGCTAATTCGAATGAGTTCACCTTTCCGTACTATGGTTCTTTTGTGTATTGGGTTACGCGCGGTTACGCCGTGCTCGACGATGCGGCTTTCCCCATTATCGGCGAAGGCAAAACCGAACCAAACGACAATTTTATCGAACAATTGGTTGCCAATGCCAAAGCGGCTATTGATGCTGTGGATTCGTTGGGATATATCAATCGCACCAAAGTGGCAGTTGGCGGACATTCCTACGGAGCGTTTATGACGGCGAACCTGCTTACGCATTGCAACCTGTTTGCTTGCGGTATTGCCCGAAGCGGAGCCTACAACCGCACGCTGACACCTTTCGGGTTCCAGAGCGAACAACGTAACTACTGGGATGCACCGGAAGTTTACAATACCATGTCGCCATTTCAGAATGCCGATAAAATGAAAACGCCGTTGCTACTCGTGCATGGCGAAGCCGATAATAATCCCGGCACATTCACCCTGCAAACCGAACGATACTTTCAGGCATTGAAAGGTCTTGGAGCTCCGGCACGCATGGTCATTCTTCCCAAAGAACAACATAGCTATGTGGCTCGTGAAAACATCCTGCATTTGTTGTGGGAGCAAGATCAGTTTTTGGAGAAATATCTGAAATAAATTGTCATTTTTAACCGCTGTCAGAGTCCTTTGGATTGCTGACAGCGGTTGTAAGAAACATCTGGGTACGACTGCCTATAGAAAAAGCAGAATCGGGTGGTTCTGCTTTTTTAATTATTTTCCAACACTGATATTAATGTTTGGGAGATCTACCTGAAATTGCACTTTCGCTTTCAAAGCAGTAAAAACACGTAGTAAAGTATCCAGTGTTACATTGTTGGCATTGTTTTCAAGCCGCGATATTTGAGCTTTCTGAACGCCAATTAGCTTACCCAGATCTTCTTGAGTCATGTGTCGTTCCTGACGGGCTTGTTTTATTGCTTTCCCTATCATATCCAATTTCAATTCATATTCAAACCTTTCTCTATTGGGCGTTCCTACAGTTCCGATAAGTTCGTCCTGTACTTCGTCTAAGCTATATGTTTTCATCTTATTTCTCATTTAAATATTTTATTCTTTGTTGAATAGCTTTATGAATCTCATTATCCGGCACCTTACTTCTTTTCTTTATAAAACCGTGAGTCGAAACTACCAAGGTGTTTGATTTATCTGTCTTATCCCAAAATGCAAGCATTCGGTATTGCAGTCCTTGATACAACGTTCTGAATTCCCAAATGTCATCATTCAGCTTCTTGAAAAGTTCCGGGTCATTTTCTATTTGAGCTTTTCTTATGTTATAGAGTATCTTCTCGTAATGCTTCTTGTCAATACTTTTCAGAAAATCATAGGCTTCTTCCAAAAAAACGACTTCAAAAAGTTTTCCCATAAAGTAGTAGATTTGAGCACAAAGATACAAATTGTTTCTATATAACGAAACTTATGAGTGGATTGTTGATAATATTGACAGGTTAAAGAAAAAAAACAAGCAGAACCGGAGTGATTCTGCTTGTTTAGTAATAAAATAATTTCCGATTTATTTCTTTCCTCCCGCAAGCACTACCGCCCCCGCCAGCATAGGAATAACGAAATTCACCAACCAAATGCACATTCCGGCTAAAGCAATACTAACTACCTGACCGGAGAAAACGCCGATAACCAGCACGGCATACGAACTGCGCACCGCAACTTCGGAAAATGCCAATGAAGGCGTGAAAGTAACTAATAAATACGTGGTAGGAATAGAAATAAGGGCTTGCCATACCGACAGTTCAACGCCCATAAACCGCAACATAAAGAAAAACTGCGTACAAAAAACACAATAACGCCCAAGCGAAATAAGCATTATTTTCAATAAATCCTTCTTAGTGTAAAAGGAAAGACAATCGGTGAAAGCTTTTATTTTCTCAGAATAGCGACTTTGTTTAAACATACGGCTAAGCCGGGGAAGCTGAAAATAGATGCCTCCAAAAATCAACAAACTTACAATCAGAATAATCAAATAAAGAGTTGAGTCAAGTTCAACTTTCCCATGAGAAGCACTGAGAAACAACGCAGAAGCCGGAACGCCACACAAAACAAGAATGATATTTTGTGTCAGACTGTTTACCAAACTCAGCGTCACTCCCGCTTTCCGATTATCCGCATCCAGATATAGCACCCTGCCAACCAACTCCCCGACCCGATTGGGTGTGAGAAATCCGGTAGAAATACCTGCCATCACGCCTTTAAGAGCATTCCATAGGCTTAGGATTTGAATCTTTGAAACTAATTGTTTCCATTTAGAGGCTTCGAGCAACCAGTTAAGCGGCAGCAAAACAAACACACCGCCCAACCACCAAAACTTCGACAACGGAAGTTGCTTCCATTGTTCAAGAAGTTCATCGTATTGATTAAATGTAAGAAGTTTGTAGGCAAGAAATGAGAATGCAGCAGGCAAAACTATCCATTTCAACAAAGACACCAAGCTCCCGAAAGTAATCTTCAATGAGCCATACTTGTCAAAACGAAAAGCTCCCGGGTTACTCATTATTTATGTTCTTTTTAAGGGGTTGCTTTGTTTTTTTTGCGCCTTAAATGTATATTTCTTCTGAGAAAAATAGCTTATTAAAACACAAAAAAATGTAGCTACCACTTGAGACGGCGTTGTCCAAAAATGAAATCCATCTACCAAAAGCTTCAGGAAGAAAGTGTTAATAATGAAGTTCGCAATTGCCACTACAAAATACCTGTAGAGTTGAACACGTCCCTTTAAATCGGATTCGGTGAACGTCACATATTTTTGCAACAGAAACCCGAAAAAAGTAGAAACAGGGAAAGTAATAACGAGCGAACCAATATGAGAACTAAAAGTAAAGAACCCCAAAGGCAATACCTGCTGGCGTAAAACAAAATTATAGATGAAAAAATACAGAACCAGGGAGAACCCGACATTTACAACACCCGTGAAGCCATAACGGAAAAATTGCAAAGTCATGTATTTGCGAAATGGTGGATAGAAAAAGTCGATAACACGGCAAATATGACGACCGATGGATATGAATTTCTTTCTCATTCAGGTAATTTTGGTTGATTCCGGTTGGGTTATTCCGTTGGGAATGTCGAAATAACGAACAATTTTAGTTACTTTTGTGCACCTTCTGAAAGGCATTAAACATACTCTGTTGTGCAAAGATAGTATTTATGAATTGACAAATAACAATTGATAATTGACAATTTCGCAACAACCATTTTTTTAACCCAAATTACATCGATTGTAAGCAATATGAATCAGGTAAGAGCCAAAAAATATCTCGGACAGCACTTTCTCAAAGACATGGGAATAGCTGCCCGCATAGCCGACAGCCTGATACTCGACGGCAAGACTTCAGTACTCGAAATTGGTCCGGGAATGGGTGTTCTTACTCAATTTCTGCTTCAAAATCCGCTCGTTGATCTCACAGCAGTGGAACTCGACAAAGAATCGGTGGAATATCTTCACCAGCATTATCCTCAACTCAACGTCATTGAAGCCGACTTTTTGAAACTGGATTTAAAAACTGTTTTTTCGGATAAATTCTGCGTAATCGGCAATTTTCCTTATAATATTTCCAGTCAGATTTTTTTTAAAATGCTCGACAACAAGGATTCCATACCCTGTTTAGCCGGTATGATTCAAAAAGAGGTAGCTGAGCGCATTGCAGCACCTGCCGGGAGTAAAACCTATGGAATTTTGAGCGTGTTGATGCAGGCTTATTATAAAATAGAATACCTGTTCACTGTTCACGAACACGTTTTCGATCCGCCTCCAAAGGTCAAATCGGCAGTAATCCGCTTTACCCGAAACGACGTGTCGAAGATTGATTGTGACGAACAACTTTTTAAAGCCGTGGTGAAAACATCATTCAACCAACGCCGTAAAACATTGCGCAATTCACTAAAACCGCTTGTTGAAGCAGGTCACCCGATGTATGCCGATCCTATTTTCGATTTACGCCCTGAGCGATTGGATGTTGCTGCATTTATTGACCTCACCAAGCGGGTGGAAGCCGCTCTGGCTTCAAAACAAAGCGAACAATAAATAAACAAACGCATTTCCCGATTGAGTTTTCAATCGGGATTTTTTTATATTAGTTCTGACTTTAGATTAAATTCAATTATCTTTGTCTGTCAAATTCATACTATATCAATCAAATAATCAAATTTTACAGTTATGAACTTAAAAATCAGAACAAAAGTTTTACTTGGAATCCTTTTCCTTTTTGCTGAATTTGCATTAATCGGAGGAATGAGTATATATTACATCTCATCGATAAAATACAGTTCCGAGCTCATGATTAAAAACAATTACTGGTCCGTTCATTATGCAGAAAATATGATTCAGGCTATTGATGAAACCCAAACAGCGGCCAGTTCTTTATTTTTAAACAAACAACAATACGCTTACGACAAAAATTCGTTTTCGGTTTCTTGTACCAAGTTTGAAGAAAATCTGAATCTGGAAGAAAAGAACATCACTGAATTTGGTGAAAAAGAACTGGTTCAGTCCATCAAGCAAAAATATGCCAAGTACAAAACTCTGGTCTCCGGTGGGAAAAATGACAATATCGGTGACAGAGCAAGCTACTATTCCCAAAACATATTACCACTGGTAAACGAGCTAAAAACAAAGATATTCTCCGTGTCAACGCTAAACATGCAATCAATTGTTCAGAAGAATGAAAGTCTGAATGAAGCAATCAGACATATTTATAAGAGCCTGTCAATTGTTTTGGCAATTTGTTTCCTTATCACATTCTCGTTCATGATTAATTTTCCAAACTACATTGCCGGACCAATCAAAAGAATAACGGAAAGTGTAAAGGAAATGACCGGTAATAATTTCAAAAGCCGCATACGCGTTCCGGCAAACGGTGAGTTTAAGGAGTTGGCCGAGGCCATTAACTCCATATCCGAAAAAATGGAGGCTGGTTACAAGGCTGAAGTGGCTGAGAGCAAAGTGGAAAAAGTTGCGAAAGCAGAGACAAATCTTGATGAAAAACTGGTTTTGCAAAACATACAGTCTTTACTTTCATCGGTTAGCACGTTGGTAGAATCTATTTCCTTAAATAATCACAACGAGATTTTACATCAGCAATCCTTAGCTATCAAAGAAATTGAAAATGAATTATCGAAAGTGACTAAACTTTAAAGTTCAGCTTTCACTTATTCTCTGTTACTCACGATTTTCAATTTAATAAAAGATGAAAAAACTACATGTTACTCTCGGTTTATTATTTTTCTTTTGTGTAAGTAGCTGTTTTGGACAATCGAAATATCAGATTACCAACAAAATTCATGTTGGAGGCGACGGAGGATGGGATTACTTAAGTATGGACGAAGCCACATCCCGATTGTTTGTTTCGCATGGCAATGTGGTAAATGTTGTGGATGTTGCAGCCAAAAAAGTGATAGCTACTATTCCCGACACAAAAGGGGTTCACGGAATTGCATTGGCTAAAGATTTGAACAAAGGCTTTATAAGCAATGGCAGAGATACTTCTGTTACTGTATTCGATCTTAAAACGTTGAAATTTATTGCCCGGGTAAAAGTCACCGGCAATAACCCCGACGCCATACTTTACGACTCTTTTTCGCACAAGGTATTTACATTCAACGGTAGAAGTTCAAACTCCACTGTTATTGACGCAGTTACGAATAAAGTTGTAGGAACAATTGCTCTGAGCGGCAAACCTGAATTTCCGGTAACCGACTCGAAAGGGAAAATTTATGTAAATATCGAAGATAAAAGCGCAATCAGTGCAATTGATGTAAAAACATTGAAAGTATTACAAACCTGGTCAATAGCACCCGGAGAAGAGCCAAGCGGCTTAGCTTTTGACGTAAAAAATCATCGCCTGTTCTCAGTTTGCGGAAATAAACTATTAGTTGTCAGCAATGCTGTAAGCGGAAAAGTAGTTACTACCGTAAAAATTGGAGAAAATGTGGATGGTGTGTCTTTTGACCCGGCTCAAAACAGAATCTATACCTCCAATGGCGAAGGAACAATGACTATAATTCAGGAGAAAGATGCAAATACTTTTTCGGTATTAGAGACTTTCCCTACATCAAAAGGTGCCAGAACAATAACTCTGGATTCAAAAACACATAAACTCTATTTGCCTACTGCCGAATTTGGCGAAGCACCTGCTCCAACGGAACAAAATCCACATCCACGGGCAAGTATCAAACCTAATTCTTTCACTGTACTCGAAGTTGGGCTGAAATGAATAATAAAAAAAAGGAATAAGATTGACATCTTATTCCTTTTTTATTTGAGTTATTTCATTGTTCAAAGATCAAAACTTATCATTCGTAACTGAATCCTTGTAACTATTTATATTCTAAACCACCGTCATTTCACCACAAAGACTTACGCTGAGGCGGTGTTTTATATCATCCGGCGAATCGAATTCGCCTAAAAGGTGCATCAATTTGGTAACAATGGCTTCGGTCGTACAATCGTAGCCACTTATAACGCCGGCATTTACCAGATTCAAACTCGTTTCATAACGTCCCATTTCCACCGAACCGGTGCTGCACTGGCTTTTGTTAACAATCAGTATTCCACGATCGGTAGCATCTTTCAGCGCAGTGTAAAACCACAAACGTCGGGGTGCATTTCCGGCACCGAAGCTTTCAAGCACTACAGCTTTCAAACCCGGAATATTCAGGATAGAATTTACCGTATGCTCGGAAATACCCGGAAATAGTTTTAGAATAGCTATGTTCTGATCTACTTTGGTACGAACACGCAGACTGGTGCCCGGTGCCGGATAATGAATGTAAGAACGGAAATATTTAATATGAACCCCGGCTTTGGCCAAAGGTGGATAATTGTATGAATTAAATGCGCTGAAGTGTTCAGCATTTTTCTTGGTGGTACGGTTACCCCGGAAAAGCGTATCTTCAAAAAATATACAGACTTCCGGCACTATCGGCTGACCGTTTTCTTCGGCAGTAGCAATTTCAATAGCCGTCAGTAGATTTTCCTTTGCATCGGAGCGCATCATACCAATAGGCAATTGGGCACCGGTGAAAATAACCGGTTTCGACAGATTTTCGAGCATAAAGCTCATGGCCGAAGCCGTATAAGCCATCGTGTCTGTACCGTGAAGTATCACAAATCCATCAAAGTCATCGTAGTTCTCCTGAATAATTTTAGCCATTCGCTCCCAAACAGGCGGATGCACATCCGACGAATCGATAAGTGGCAGAAAGGGTATACTTTTTATACGGATTCCGGTCTGTTTCAGCTCGGGCATATATTCCTGGAGTCTGTCAAAGTCAATGGGGCGCAAAGCTCCCGTAGCAGGGTCTTCGGACATGCTTATAGTCCCACCTGTAAAAAGTAATAATACAGCACTTTCTTTTTCCACGGTAATTTTGTAAAATTTTTATGCAAAGTTAGTATAAATATCCTAGTCTGGGTAGCTATTCAACACTAAGAAATCATTTTTGCGTTTTTTTATTTGCAAGAAGTCCTGCCCTTGATAATTTATTACTATTTTTGCCTGCAACAAGTTTAAAACATAAGTATTTGATACAAATACTAATAGATTATTACAAGGATGAAAAGAATTTTTCTGATTGGTTACATGGGTTCTGGCAAAACCACTATTGGCAAACTGGTGGCTGAGAAGCTTGGATATAGTTTCGTAGACATGGATACACACATTGAAGAAAAACATTTCAATACCATATCGGAGATTTTTGCGAAAGTTGGAGAACAACAATTCCGATTGCTCGAACAGCGATGCCTGCATGAAGTAGCTGAATTTGATGATGTAATTATCTCTACCGGCGGCGGTGCTCCGTGCTTTTTCGACAATATGGAATATATGAATGCACAGGGTTTGACAATTTACCTCAAACTTACCCCTACCGAATTGGCTCAACGCCTGGAAACATCGCACGCCAATAAACGCCCACTGCTTGCCAACCGAAAAGGAGAAGAACTGCGTCAGTTTATAGCCGATGGTCTGGCTAAACGTGAACCGTTTTACTCGCAGGCAGCTTATTCCCTCTCTGACGGGATAGACGAAACCGTAAACGAGATTTGCGAGTTGATATTGGGCAAGGGAATAGGTTAAAGTAATCGCGTATTGAAAATTCTTCATATTACTTAATCTTATTTTATGCCTGAATATCTCAATTTTATTTTTAACTTTGCTCCCGAATCAGTGAGCCCTGAGAATAAAAATGGGGTTAATAGTCACAAGAACATTATATTAGAACATGAATACAAACATCTACAGTGTAATTACAGGAACAGGAAGTTACATTCCTTCAAAAAGAATTACTAACGAAGACTTTATTAAAAATGAATTCTTCGAAACAAATGGCGAAAAAATAACAAAGCCCAACCAGGAAATTGCAGATAAATTTCTGGAAATTACAACTATTGCCGAAAGGCGCTACATTACCGACGATTTAACCACTTCCGATATGGCATTTTTTGCAGCTCAGGAAGCTATTAAATCGGCTGGTATTGACCAGGAAGAATTAGATTATATCATTGTTGCGAATAATTTCGGTGATACTAAACCGGATAACCGCGCCTCGGACCATGTTCCGGCTATGGCCTCGAAAGTAAAACATAAACTGCAAATTAAAAACCCGGAAACGATTGTCTACGATTTGACATTTGGATGCCCGGGTTGGGTACAGGGCGTTATTCAGGCCGATTATTTTATTAAATCGGGCGACGCTAAAAAGATTCTGGTTATTGGCGCAGAGGTTCTTTCAAGAATCAGCGATCCGCATGACAGAGACTGTATGCTCTATGCCGATGGCGCCGGAGCCGTGGTACTCGAAGCCAAAGAAAGTACAACTCCTATCGGAATACTAACACACAAAACACGTTCGGACACCTTTGCACATGCCGGGTTATTGCACATGGGACCATCGTACAATCCCGATTATAAAAACCCTAACGACCTGTTCTTGAAAATGAATGGCCGCAGGCTATATCAATATGCGCTCGAAACAGTGCCTCCGGCCATAAAAGCATGTCTGGATAAAATCAATATGCCGATTACAGAAGTTAGCAAAGTGCTGATTCATCAGGCCAATGGAAAAATGGACGATGCCATGCTGAAACGCCTTTATGCGCTTTACAATATCGATGAAGCTCCAGAAAACGTTATGCCAATGACCGTGCACGAACTTGGCAACACTTCGGTAGCTACTTTACCTACTTTGCTCGATTTGATTTTGAAAGACAATCTGGATAATCATAGCATTGGCAAAGGCGATGTGCTGATTTTTGCATCCGTTGGTGCCGGTATGAACATAAATGCTTTTATCTATAAGATGGCATAAGAGCTTTATTTTAATCAATATCCCCGTCCCGACAGTCGTGTAATTCATTGCATGGTTGTTGGGGCGTTGTTTTTATAGCATTAAATAAAAATTAGTATATTTGTCGGGCTGAAGATATAAATTTTCACGTTGAATGACGACGAGAGTTTGTCGCCATTGGCGAAAGCTCCACGCGAGCAGTTTTAGTCATTCCGCCAACGGCGAAACTTCCTCGCAACCTATTTTAGCCGTTTCGCCAACGGCGAAACCTTCTCGCTGACTGTTTTGGTGATTTCGCCAATGGCGAAAACTCTTCGTAAGGTATTTTGGACGTTTCGCCAACGGCGATAAATGTTTTCAGTCTGTTTTGATATTTGCGCTACTGAAAATGGGTGTATATTTGAGAGGATAGGGGTATATTTCTGGATTGCAAATCACAGTGACAGTGCGAAATTTTCAGCATTTATAAAAGCATATCCAAAAGGACAAGGGCAATTAATCCTAATCAATATTTGGTATCCAAGCATTGGTATTGTAGCATATGTTTTTCCTAAAGAAACTTTATCTTTTATAATTCCACAATAATACAATCATGCTTACAGAAAATAGAAAATATCACTTTGTCGGAGAATTGACCTTAAATAAAAGTCGTTCTTTAACAAAGCAAATCCTCCCTAAGGAGGATAAAGTGAATTGGCTTTTTCTAAAGACAGGAAAACAACAATTTAGTTTTATTTACAAAATTGAAAATTTATTAGAGGCTAGTTACGAAAGACCATTTAAAGTAAAGCTGGCATTCACAATGATTGAAACAGCAAGAAATGTTGTTGAGTTAAATTATTTTTACGAAGTTCTAAGAGGAACTGAAATGATAGGTGAAATTAAGCTAATACAGTTTCTTGAATAAGACACACGCAATTTGTGTCTTTTTCTTCGTTTAATAATTTTGCGAATTTATTTCTTCATCCTAATCTCCTTTCCCTCGGTAATTTCGACGTATTTTCCCTGCACTTATACGAAAATTGTGGATAACTTCACGGTTAAACTTTTAGCTGCTTTCAAAAAATGCAGTATCTTTAGCAACCAAATTCAGTTCCTCTACGGGAATTGTAATAAACCAATAAACAACCGCTTAACATGAGTTCATTTGTTCATCTTCACGTTCACTCGCACTATTCGGTGCTGGATGGTATGTCTACCATTTCCGGTTTAGTGGACAAAGCTTCTAAAAGCGGGATGCACGCCGTGGCTCTAACCGACCATGGAAACATGTTCGGTATCAAGGAGCTTTTTAATTATACCAAAAAGAAAAACGGCAAGGTAAAGGGACAGATTGCCGACCTCAATAAACAATTGGCTACGGAAGGGCTTTCGGAGGAAGAAAAAGCCGAAATTCTGAAACAAATTGACGAAGCCAAACAAAAATTATTCAAACCTATCATCGGAGTCGAAGCCTATGTGGCACGTCGTGGACGACTGTCGAAAGATGGCTCCGAAGACCGCAGCGGGTATCACCTGGTATTGTTGGCCAAAAATAAAAAAGGCTACCAAAACTTATGCAAGCTTGTTTCGTCTTCATGGATCGATGGGATGTATTACCGTCCGCGTATCGACCACGAAATACTGGAAAAATATAGCGAAGGAATCATTGCTTCTTCAGCTTGCCTGGGTGGTGAGATACACAAGAAAGTGGAAAGCGGCAATCTTGCCGAAGCCGAAAAATCCATCATGTGGTACAAACGGGTGTTTGGCGACGACTATTACATCGAGTTGCAGCGTCATAAAACCGATAAACCCAACGCCGATTATTCGACCTACGAAAAACAGATGCGTCAGAACGAAGAGCTGATAAAACTGGCACGCAAAACCAACACAAAACTCTTAGCTACCAACGATGTTCACTTCGTGGAAGAAGAACATGGCGAAGCGCATGAACGATTAATATGCCTCAGTACCGGCAAGGATCTGGACGATCCGAACCGTATGCGATACACCAAACAGGAATGGCTCAAAACGCCGGAAGAGATGTTGCATATATTTGCCGACATACCCGAGGCTCTTGACAATACGCTGGAAATTGCCAATAAAGTAGAATTCTACGACATCGACCACAGTGCCATGATGCCCGTGTTTCCTATTCCCGAAGAATTTGGCACCGAAGAGCAATACCGTGAAAAATTCACCGAAGAAATGCTTCAGGATGAATTTAAAGACGGATACAAACGCCTCGGTGGCTATGACAAAGTGGTGCGTGTAAAACTGGATGCCGACTATCTGGGCTTTTTGACCATGAAAGGCGCCAAAGAACGTTACGGAGAGAATATCGATCCGGAAATTATGGAGCGCCTCGAATTCGAGTTGCACGTAATGAAAACCATGGGTTTCCCCGGCTACTTCCTCATTGTGCAAGACTTTATCAATGCCGCCCGCGGCATGAAAGTTTCCGTGGGACCGGGTCGTGGATCCGCAGCCGGTTCGGTAGTGGCGTATTGTTTGCGCATTACCGACATAGACCCGTTGAAATACGATTTGCTGTTTGAGCGTTTCCTTAATCCCGACCGTATTTCCATGCCCGATATCGACATCGACTTTGATGATGACGGACGCGGACAGGTTTTGCGTTGGGTAACCGAAAAATATGGAAAAGAACGCGTGGCGCACATCATCACCTATGGCACCATGGCTACAAAATCGTCTATCAAGGATGTGGCACGCGTACAACGCATACCCCTACCTGAGGTTGATAGACTGACAAAACTTATTCCGGATAAATTTCCGGAAGGATCGGATGGAAAAGCTCCGAAAGTGAATATAACCAACTGCCTGAAATATGTTCCCGAACTACAAGCAGCCCGCAACTCATCAGACCAAAACCTGTCGAGCGTATTGCGTTATGCCGAAATGCTTGAAGGAACGGTGCGTCAAACCGGTGTTCACGCCTGTGGAGTAATTATCGGTGCCGCCGATCTTACTTATTTAGTTCCGCTCAGCACAGCTATTGACAAGGAAACCAACGAGGAAATGTTGGTGACACAGTACGAAGGCTCGGTAATCGAAGAAATCGGGTTAATAAAGATGGACTTTCTGGGACTAAAAACCTTGTCCATCATCAAAGAAGCATTATCCAATATCAAAAAATCGAAAGGTATCGACCTTGACATCGACGCTATTCCGATTGATGATTGCAAAACATACGAGCTTTTCAGCAAGGGTCTTACCGTTGGCACATTCCAGTTTGAATCTGCCGGAATGCAAAAGCACCTTATTAATCTGCAACCTACACAGTTCGAAGATTTAATTGCCATGAATGCTTTGTACCGTCCGGGTCCAATGCAATACATTCCGCAATTTATCAACCGTAAGCATGGCCGTGAAAAGATTGAATACCCTTTTCCTATCATGGAAAAGCGTTTGAAAGATACTTACGGCATCACCGTGTATCAGGAACAGGTCATGCTTCTGAGTCGCGACTTGGCTGGATTCACCCGCGGTCAATCCGATGAACTACGTAAGGCAATGGGTAAAAAGCTCATTGATAAAATGGAACACCTGAAAGTGAAATTCATGGAAGGGTGCCAGAAAAACGGATATGGACCGATTGCCAAACTGGAGCAAATCTGGAGCGACTGGGCGGAATTTGCGAAATATGCTTTCAATAAATCCCACGCCACCTGTTATTCGTGGATTGCTTACCAGACCGCCTACCTGAAAGCACATTATCCGGCAGAATTTATGGCTGCCAACTTAACGCGCAACAAGGACGACATTACCGAAGTCGGTAAGTTTATGGACGAGTGTAAAAACCTGGGAATGCAGGTAATGGGGCCGGATGTAAATGAAAGTGATTTGACCTTTACGGTTAATGCCGAGGGTAATGTACGCTTCGGACTGGGTGGTGTTAAAGGAGTTGGTGAAGGTGCCGTGGAAGCCATCGTGAATGAGCGAAAAGCCAACGGAAAATATAACAGCATGTTCGATTTGATTGAACGTGTGAACCTCACCGCCTGCAACAAACGAGCTATGGAGAGTTTAGCTTTGTCAGGTGCTTTCGATAGCTTCTCAGACGTACATCGCGAACAACTTTTCATCGAAAACAGCAAAGGCGAACAAGTGTTGGAATCCATTCTCCGGTACGGAAATAAGTTCCAAACCGATTTGGCAATGACTAAAAATTCACTTTTCGGAGGGCTTGACTCGGTAGAAATTACCAAACCCGAAATTCCTTATGCACCGGAATGGTCTCCTTTAGAAAAACTGAACAAAGAACGCGATTTGATTGGCATGTACCTATCGGCGCACCCGTTGGATGAATACGAGTTTGAAATCAATCATATTTGCAATACAACGACAGTAGATTTAAAAGATTTACCGGCTTTACAAGGGAAAGGATTGAAAATAGGTGGAATGGTAACCAACTTCCGTCACGGAACTTCGAAAGCCGGAAATCCGTATGGCATTTTCACGCTCGAAGATTATGTAGGTGCATTTGAGTTTGCCTTGTTTGGAAAGAATTACATTGAGTTTGGCAAATACATGATTAAAGATCTGTATTTATTTATAACCGCCGTTGTTCAGGAAAGAGGAACTGATTACAAATTCAAAAAACAAGAAAATTCCAATCCCGACATTCCGAAAGAACTGGAATTAAAAATTCAAAAAATTGAAGTTTTTTCAGACATTAAAGATAAATTAATCAACACATTGACGCTAACAGTCCGGTTGCAACAGCTAACAGAGGATTTTGCAATTGAATTAAATGAATTAACTTTGCAGAATAAAGGGAACGTAAATCTGTATATTCAGGTTGTGGATGAGCTTTCGCCAAACAAAGTTATGCTTTTTTCGCGTCAGCACAGGATTCAGATAAATACAACGGTTTATCATGCACTTAAACAAGCTCAGAGCGAAGAAATTCTTGAGTTTCAGGTACATTGAGTAATGATAAAATTGCATAGATTTTCTCAATAAGCATATTTCAGGTATAAAAAGAAACATTTTCAGCTACAAGCTGTTTAACCTACAACTTCAAAAGAAACATTTTAAAACTTAAATATTATGGCATTAGAATTTACTGATGGAAACATCAAAGAAATTATTAACAGTGGAAAACCTGTAGTTATTGATTTTTGGGCAGAATGGTGCGGTCCTTGCCGCATGGTTGGTCCACTTGTTGAAGAACTGGCAAAAGAATATGATGGGAAAGTGGTTATAGGCAAAATGGACGTGGATAACAACGTGGATACGCCAAACGAATATGGCATTCGTAACATTCCTACTATTCTATTCTTTAAAGATGGTCAACTGGTAGACAAACAAGTGGGAGCTACACAAAAATCAGCTTTGACAGCCAAAGTTGAAGCTCTTTTGTAACAAACTATTTACAATAAACTGATAGAGTAAGTTGGTTCTGACAAGAATCAACTTACTCTATTTTTTTTAGCTTCTACTATAACTTCAGATAAAAATCCTTTGCCAGTTCGATAAATTCAGGTGAATAATGGTGACGCTCCTCAGCTTCAATCACCAGCTCTGAAGTCTCCATTTGTTGAGTAGGAATAAGGCTAAATTCAAGCAATAACCTTTTTGCTATCGCCCCCGGCTTTGGTAAGACAGCCACCTGCTTTGTAGAGTATAACCCTTTACTTTGGGCAAAACTCACACATTGCAATCCTTCATTAACAGGGAGAATAACACAAATTCGTCCGGCTGGTGTCAATAATCTAATGGCATTCTCAATCAATTCTTCGTGGGTAAGTAAATCGGTATGGCGAGCAGCTGTTCTGCTTTCGGATGGAGTTTTCAATGAATTGACAAAATAAGGCGGATTGGAAACAATCAAATCAAAAAAACAAGTTGAACTGGTCACAAATTCCTGCAAAGAAGATTCATGTACTTCTACCCTTTCCAACCAGGGAGAATTTTTGATGTTTTCCTTAGCCTGCAACACGGCATCTCTGTCAATATCAATTGCCACAACGTTTGAGTCGCTTCGTTGAGCTAACATCAATGCAATTAAACCGGTTCCTGTTCCAATATCCAAGATCCGTTTTGCATTGTCAACATCTGCCCAAACGCCTAACAAAACGCCATCAATGCCAACTTTCATGGCACATTTATCATGAAATACGGTAAATTGCTTAAACCTAAAATACGGATTTGACATGGTTATTTTCTATTCGTATTTACAGGAGTATCTGAGCGTCTGGCCGGAGACTGAGTCTGATTTGTCGATGGCTGCGTATTTTGCTGTCTTGGCGTCGCATTATTAGTCTGAGGAATTGAGGATTCTCTTTTAACCCCATTAGCAGGCGCTCCTTGCAATCGGTATGGTGAAGTGGTTGAACGAACTGAATTCTCAGATTTCCTTGTCGGAACATTACTTGAATTTCCGGTAGAATACCTGTTCATATTCGAATTAGTCTGATTATGAGGTGAACGATAAACTGGCGTTGTGTTTCTTACGGGACGATTTGTCTGATTTTTATTTTGGAAATTAGAATTAACAGGGCGATTATTCTCCCTTGAATTCAGATTAGACTGATTGGTGTGAAAATCAGATGTTGATCTGAATCCCGAAGAATTGACCAGCTGATTCCTGTTTATAACTCTACGCTCTATCGAAGTTCGTTCAAACCGTTTTGATTGAAGTCTCTCATTTTGCTCTGAACTTAAAACTTGTTGAATCTCAGCATTCTTATTTTTAGCCCGGAACAATCCTTCGCTTCGTTTATTGGAAATTAAACGTTCATGGGCATAGCGCAAATTAATTTCGTAAATTTGCTTTGCTTGCTCCGAATTCAAATTAAGCTCCTGTTGAAGTTTCTCTGTTTGTTTAACCGCTTCTTGTTCCGGGGTTCTCTGAGGCATAACCGTATTATCCTGACCATAAATCGGGACTTTTAGTATTAGTATCAGAAAAAACAAAACAATTTTTACAGTTTTCATATTTCTACGAAGTTTCTTTTTAAAGCAAGCAATAGAATAACAATCATTGTGCCAGAAACCTTTAAATACTACATACTGCTTCAGAACTTAAAGCGTATCTGAATATAGTATTTCGAAATAAATTTACTATTTATTAAAATTGCGTAACTTGATATTAGTCAGCACTTTTTTAGTATGTAACGAAAAATCACTGTTCATCATCCATCCATAATAACCCATATCCGTTTTCAAAACATCAGTTACTTTCTGCCCTTTGTATTTGCCAAAATTAATTATCTCGTCACCTTTATCATCGTAAATGATTCGTCCGGCAAAATCAACATTATTATTTTGAGTAGTAAATTTCGATAAAAATTCTACATCGTTTTTAAGTTCCGGATAACGATCCAGCTGAGCTTTAAGCACTTCATAAGTGGCTAACGTATCTGCCTCAGCACCATGTGCTCCAATCAAATCTTTATCACAATAAAATTTATAAGCTGCACCTAAAGTTCGTTGTTCCATTTTGTGAAACACTACCTGCACATCCACAAACTTGCGCTTCATCAAGTCAATATCTATATCGGCACGCAGAAGTTCTTCAGCCAACAAAGGAATATCAAAGCGGTTGGAGTTGTAACCAGCTAAATCACAGCCTTCAATGTCTCTGACTATTTCCCTGGCAACAGCTTTGAAAGTTGGACAATCCGCCACATCCGCATCGTAAATGCCATGAATAGCCGACGAAGATTCAGGAATATGCATCTCCGGATTTATACGTATCGACTTTGTTTCCTCGCGTCCATTAGGAGACACTTTATGATAGGCGATTTCAACTATACGGTCCGAAACGATATTCGTTCCGGTTGTTTCAAGGTCAAAGAAAACTATAGGATTTTTAAGTTGAAGTTCCATTTTTTGTTATTTGTCGAAAGTCTGATTTAAAGGGACTTGCGGAAGTTATACAGATTTTGTTTTATATTAAAAATTAAGGTCTAAAGACTTTCGACCTTAGACCTTTAATTGTATTTATTCGAGCAAATAATGTCTTAACTGTTGATTTTTTGCTCTTTGTTTTTATTAATCGTTAAGCAACATTGGCATCAACAACATCAGAATTTCTTCATTTGCTTCGTTTTCGAAAGGAAGAATAAGTCCTGCACGCGACGCATCCGACAATTCAAAGATTATGTCTGCTGCGTTGATATTTCCCAGAATTTCAATCAGAAACGACGATTTAAAACCAATTTTAATTGGGTCTGCATCGAACTGACAACTGATAGTTTCTTCTGCGGAAATAGAGAAATCTATATCCTGAGCCGAAATATGAATTTGATTCTGTCCGAAAGCCAGTTTCACTAAATTGCTTGCCTGATTTGAGAATACCGACACACGTTTCAGTGCGTTTAGCAGAGTTACACGGTCAATAATAATTTTGAATGGATTCGATTTTGGTATTACTCCGTTATAATTCGGATAGCGTCCTTCTACCTGACGACAAATCATGGTGTAATTTGCCAACTTGAAATGAGCATTTTTGCTGTCGAAACGAATTTCAACTTCGCCACTTTCTTTAGGCAAAATATTCTTCAGCATGTTGGCAGGTTTCTTTGGTAAAATGAAATTTACCGTTTCCTCGCCTTCAACAGATGCTGAGGTATGTGAAGTTTTGTATCTCACTAATTTATGGGCATCTGTTGCCACTAAAGTCAAACTCTCAGCTAATATATCAAAAAACACACCATTCATAACCGGACGCAATTCATCGTCGGCAGTACAAAACAAGGTTTTCGAGATTCCTGCAGAAAGAGTGGAAACCGGCAATACAAGTAGATGAGCATCGTCTTGTAATTGAGGCATACGTGGATATTCATCACCATTCTGACCAATAAAATTGTACGAACCGTTAGCAGAAGTAATGACCATTGCCAGATTCGACTCGTTAATCGAAAAAGTAAGCGGTTGTTCAGAAAATTCGCGCAATGTATCAAGCAATAAACGTGACGCAACAGCAACTTTTCCGTTTCCATCTGCATTTTCAACTTCCATCGATGTTATCAATGTAGTTTCAATGTCGGAGGCAGTCATCGTAAGCGTTTTACCCTCTAACTGAAACAAAAAATTATCTAAAATAGGCAGTGAGTTCTTGTTGTTTATTACACGGCTGATGGCTTGTAAATGGCTCAATAGGTCGGTGCTTGAAACAATAAATTTCATATAGTTCGTATTTAAAATTTGCGTTTGAGAATAATTTAGCAAATGTAATGAATATTTTAAATAAAAGAAAATTCTCACCCTGTTTTTCAACAAAAAAGTATTAATCTGCTCATATTTATTGCAGAAAACAACAAAAGAAGAAAATAGTTTTGAAATAGTTTGCTACAGAAGAATAATGTTCATAGTGAAACACACTATTTGAGAATAGCTTACGAGGGTTTACAGATAGTGTTTATCCTGATTTATTATACATGAAAAACTTGCAATCAACAGCCAATCACAGCTGTCAATTGCAAGCACAACCAATAAACCTTAAATTAAAAATTCAGTATTAATCCGACAGAGACAGATCTGACATTCGGTCCTTTTTCAGATTGAAAAACACTGAAAGGCGAGTATTTGGCATACGCACTAAACGAACCGTATCCGATTTGTCCGGAGAAATCAAGTGAAAGCGGATTGGTGTTTAAGCCCCTGCTTTCTACTTTAGTTACTGTATTTCCTTCAGCGTCATCGTATTTCACTTTGAATGAGGAAGATATATTAATTCCACCAATCATACCACCCGAAACATAGAAGTGATGATTTTTTCCGAAATCAGGTTGCCATTCAAGCAACAAAGGAATGGTAATGTGGCATACCCGAAGTCGACTGTATTGATAGTTAATGCCAGCCGGAGCATTATAAACATCAGTTACGCCATTCACTTCAAGCAAGTGCGTATTCATATCCAAATAATAATTACTCCAGTTGAATCCCACACCGGATGTCAGTCCGAAATTATTTCTATAGATGGGCATAATTTTTTCAATAAAATTGATAAAAAACTCGTTAGACGATTCCGATTTCAGGGACATACCATCGATATTATTCATTTTATGATGCTGATCGGTGATATTCAGAAAACCCCATCCTATTCCGGCCCAGTGAGGTTCCATGTAATATTTGGAATGATCTTTTCGACTTGGTTTATTCATAAATGGCAGCTGTATACCGATTTCTTGAATTACAGTCCATTTTTCATAACTCTTACCATCGCTGAAAACACCTTCGTAAAGAGGTTTATATGGAATGGAATCCATATCGAATACTTTCACTTTCATCTGACCTACGCTGTCTTCCAGATGAATAACCTTTTTATTAAAACGGATAGTTGTGTCGTTTTGAATCTTTTCAAAAGCCTGCATAGGAAGAATGCCTACAACAAATCCCAACAGAATTAGCATGTAACTTTTCATTGTGTCTGATTATTAATTGATTATACTTATTTCTTTTTTAATATTAATTTCAAAATATCTTCCGAATCATTTTTCGATTCGATATAAATGAGCGTTATTTTATGTTCCGGATTAAAGGTCTCATTAAACAAAATCAGCCGGTACAATTGTCCTTTCCTCGGAAGTTGCAGGTAAATAGAAGTCGGAATTCCGTTTGTAACTACCTGCTTAACTTTTTTTGCTCCGACTTCGTCTTTTTGCAAACACTTTCGGATAAAATCGCCTGCCTGAGCATTGTTTTTGATGGTCAGACTTTTGAAAAGCGAGAAATCGTAACCATTCAACATTTCGTTAGTCAGCTCTGCCATGACTACTCCTTTCTTATCGCCATACTGATCAAAAGCCTTGCTGATTTGCAAATCATTTTGCGCATGCAGAGTCGGTATAAACGCGAATCCGGTCAGGAGCGTGAGGATTAAATACCTTTTTAGTGATTTCATATCTTTATCTTTTTTTTCTTGTCAACTCTTTTTCCCCGAGCTTACAAGTCTGATTTTTATTTCTCTGTTTGCGAAAACACAGCGAGTTGTTGTTGAATCAATTCTTTGTTGTTTATATTTTTGAGTCCTTCAGCTACCTCGTCCTTTGACGAAGAGATATCAGTGAGCGAAGCCAGAGCCTGTGATTTTATTTCACGCAGATTTGTTATTTTTTGCCCGTTTACATAAGCGTAATTTGATTGGCTTCCGGCAAAAAACAGTTGTGAACCAAATACAATAAGTATTGCAACAGCAGCTGCACTTGCCCAGCGAACACCCGGAAATAAGCTATGATGTGTTTTCTGCTTTTTATGATTAAAGTAGCCTAAAATAGCTTGCTCAGGTTCAAATCGCTCGGGTAGATTCGGTTGAGAAAGAAAGTACCGTAGCTGTTTTTCTTCATCCGCTGTCGTCAGTCCTTCGTAATATCTTTCTATCAGCCTGTCTGCTTCAACAAAGTTTAATTTATGTTTTATATTGAATATCATGACTTTGTGTATTTAATGTATTCTTCTCTGACTTTCTTTCGGGCTCTCGACAGATTCACTCTCACTGCTTCCACTTTAGTACCCGTTATTTCTGCTATTTCTTCAACCTCGTATTCCTCCATATCTTTCATTCGAATAATGGCTTGCTGTAGAGCAGGAAGGTTTTCAATTATCTTTTGTAAGACCTCTTCCGTATTTTTTCTCTCCAACTGAAGATACGGATTGTCATTCGCCGCTCGTGCATAATATGTTTCATCTAATGAATCCTGTCGGCTTTTGACTTTCAACCTGTCCAGACAATGGTTTTTGGTAACCGTAGTTGCAAATGCTGCAGGGCTGTCATATCCTCCCAAAGAATCACGCATATGCCAAAGCTTTAGAAGAACTTCCTGTACGGCATCTTCTGCTTCCTGCTCTTCCACAAGTATTTTTCGGGCAATGTGGAATAACCTTTCGCGTATGGGCAATATCTCTGCCTTAAATCGGTCCTGATTCATTTAATACTATGACGATTGAATGGAGAAAATATAACATCGGGAATGAAAAAATATTTTCAGTATGAAAATTTGAAAAACTTGTATGACTATAAGTCGATAATAACTACAAAGTTATGCTAAATATTTTACATATCTAATCTTCTTTTGGAATAAACAACAAAAAACAATCCTGAAAATTATTCAATTGTAATACAAACTTCATGAAGAAAATTTGGTCAATTCAAAACTATGTCGTATGTTTGCAACATAAAACATTAAGATATGAGAAAACCGGAAGTATTTGATAAAGAGTTGCAAGATTTGGCCTGTTTCGCAAAAGTGATTTCACATCCTGCCCGTTTAGCCATTCTGAAATATCTGGCGGAAACAAAAACCTGCATTTCGGGCGACATTTCGGATAAGCTACCTTTAAGTCGCACCACCGTATCACAACATCTGAAGGAGTTGCGCGATATGGGATTGATAACCGGAGAAATTGACGGACTAAAAATCAATTATTGTCTGTGTGAAACTTGTATAACAGAAAAACTGGAACTTTTCGACACTTTCTTCGGAGAAATAAAATCTGTAAAGATTAAGTGTGGTGTTGAAAAAAATTGTCAATGAGACTAATAAAAAACAATATATCATGACTAAAAGGTTTGCCATATTATTAGGTGTTATCTGCTTTGCTTCATTTTCCTTGTCAGCTCAACAGAAACACAATAAGCAAAATGATTCAATTATTTTCACTGAATTAATTCACGACTATGGAACAATTGATGTCGGCAGTCCGGGTCATTGTGAATTCAAATTTACCAACAAAATGAAAAAACCATTGGTAATAAGCAATGTAAAACCGTCATGCGGCTGCACGATTGCCAAATGGTCGAAGGAACCAATCTTACCCGGCAAAACCGGAGTGATTAAAATAAGTTACAACACAAAAATACCGGGTACCTTTCTCAAAGTGATAACTGTAAATTCAAATGCAAAGAACTCAACTGTATTATTGCAAATAAAAGGAAATGTAACTAAGAACAGAACATGGTAAAACATATGAAAATGATAGAAATTTTCGAAGAAGCAATGTGTTGCCCAACAGGATTATGCGGACCAGGTATTAATACCGACCTATTGAGAATATCAACAGTATTGGATACATTGAAACGAAAGGGAATAAATATATCCCGCCATAATTTAAAAGATGAACCACAACTATATGTTTCAAACAAAACGGTAAATGATTTCCTAATGAAAAATGGTGTCGATGGTTTACCAATTACAATGGTCGACGGCGAAATAATCGTATCAAAAACATATCCTACAACAAAACAACTTAGTGAATGGACTGGCATTAATCTTAATTTTATACCTGTCAAATGAAACTTAAGAACTAAACAAATGAAGAATTTCAATTTATCAGAAATAGATTTGACTAAATACATGTTTTTTACAGGTAAAGGTGGTGTAGGCAAAACTTCTATTGCCTGTGCTACAGCCGTATGGCTTGCTGATACCGGAAAGAACATCTTATTAATCAGCACTGATCCGGCTTCCAATTTACAGGATGTATTTAATCAATCGTTGAATGGACACGGCACAGCCATAGCCGAAGTTCCAAATCTCACTGTTGTAAACCTCAATCCGGAAGAAGCAGCAGCAAATTACAGAGAAAGCGTGATTGCTCCTTTCCGTGGAAAACTTCCTGAAAGTGTTATTCAAAATATGGAAGAACAACTATCAGGTTCATGTACGGTGGAAATTGCTGCTTTCAACGAGTTCTCCAATTTTATCACAGATAAAGCAAAGCAAAAAAAATACGACCATATTATTTTTGATACAGCTCCTACAGGTCATACTTTAAGAATGCTGCAACTTCCTTCAGCCTGGAGCACATTTATAAATGAGAGTACGCACGGTGCGTCTTGTCTCGGGCAATTATCAGGTTTGGAAGCACGAAAAGAGATTTACAAACAAGCTGTTCAATCGCTTGCCGATGGGCATGCTACCCGATTGATTTTGGTGAGTCGCCCCGAGGTTTCAGCACTGAAAGAAGCAGCCCGTTCTTCGCACGAACTACAATTGCTGGGAATTCAAAATCAGATATTGATAATCAACGGTATATTGCAACAACTTGATGAGAACGACGAGATTACCAATCAAATTCAAAACAGTCAGCAGTCGGCATTACAAGGTATGCCTCTGGAATTAAAAAAAAATCCGGTATATAGCGTTCCTCTTCGTTCATATAATCTATCAAATATCTCCAATATCCGTCAATTATTGAAAGAAGATAATTTATCAGGTTTGAAAAACTATCAATCAATTAAAAATGAAAAAGGCTTAGATGATTTGATAAACGACTTGTATTCATCTGGTAAAAAAGTCATTTTTACAATGGGTAAAGGTGGAGTTGGCAAAACTACTATTGCAACAAACATAGCGTTGGGATTGAAAAAAAGAGGAGCAAAAGTTCACTTAACTACAACGGACCCAGCCAATCACCTAAACTATGACTTTGCCATAAAAGCCGGAATAACGGTTAGCAAAATTGATGAAACGTTCGTGTTGGAGGCATACAAAAATGAGGTGAGAGCCAAAGCAAGGGAAAACAATATGACGACTGCAGATATGGAATATATAGAGGAAGATTTACGTTCTCCATGCACACAAGAAATTGCTGTTTTCAAAGCATTTGCTAATATTGTAGAAAAAGCGAATCGGGAGGTAGTAGTGATTGACACAGCTCCAACCGGGCATACCTTGTTGTTACTGGACGCAACGGAAAGTTATCACAAAGAAGTGGAACGCACACAAGGTGAAGTTTCTGGAGCAGTTGCCCATTTATTGCCTCGCCTACGTAATCCCGACGAAACGGAAGTAGTGGTTGTTACATTACCCGAAGCGACACCGGTTTTTGAAGCTGAAAGATTGCAAAAGGATTTACAGCGTGCCGGAATAAACAACAAATGGTGGGTTGTAAATTCTTGTTTATCATTAACTAATACTCAAAATTCATTTCTACAAACCAAAGCACAAAGCGAATTGGTTTGGATTGAAAAGGTGAAGCAACTATCAAGCAATGATACCGCTTTAATAGAATGGAAAGATATTGCTTGCAAATAAACTAACAAGAAACAGAAACGTTATGACAAAGACAAGTGTATTATTCGTGTGCTTACACAATTCCGCTCGTAGCCAAATGGCCGAAGCATTCCTTAATTCACTTGCCGGTGATAAATTCTTTGCCGAAAGTGCAGGTTTAGAAGCCGGAACATTAAACCCTTACGTTGTTCAGGTAATGAAAGAAGTAGGCATTGACATTTCTCAAAACAAAACCGACAGCGTATTTGAATTCTTTAAACAAGGTAGATTATATGCTTATGTGATTGCCGTATGCGATGCCGCAAATGCAGAAAGATGCCCCATTTTTCCGGGTCTTATCTGCAATCGAATAAATTGGTCTTTCCCTAATCCTAGTGAATTCAAAGGGACAGACGAAGAAATTTTAGCAAAAACTCGAGAAGTAAGAGATCTGATAAAAGCTGATATTGAGAAATTTATAGTAGCATATTCAAAATAACAAATTCAAAAAAAACGAAAATGAAAGTACTAATTCTTTGTACAGGAAATTCATGCCGCAGCCAAATGGCACACGGCTTTTTACAATCATTCGACTCAACCATTACCGTTTGTTCGGCTGGTACACAAGCCTCAGGCAAACTTAACCAAAAAGCTGTTGCCGCCATGAAAGATGCCGGAATAGACATTAGTAACCACACTTCAGATTCGGTTGATAAATACCTGAAAGATGAATGGGATTATGTAATTACCGTTTGTGGTGGTGCAAACGAAGAATGCCCCGCATTCTTTGGCCAAGTGAAACACCGCTTGCATATTGGTTTTGATGACCCAAGTCATGCAGTAGGAACAGATGAATTTATCTGGAGTGAATTTATCCGTGTTCGCGATGAAATTAAAGACGGATTTTATAAATTCTATATAGAACAAATAAAACCACAGTTATGAAAGAAGATGATTTAAAATTCAACCTTCAGGAAAAATATACCGAACTTGCAAAGAAGAGCTTAGTCAGAGTGCAGTATTCGTGCTCCGGCAATTCCTCTTGCATTGAAGCATCAGACTTTATCAACTACAGAACAGCCCTAGCCGGGGATTTTCCTGAAATTGTAAATTTACTTGATGAATGCAAACTACCTCATTCAGATATTGTGCCTGGAAAGCAAAATTTTATTATCGCTGAAATTGATCGAAAAATAATTGGTTGTGCCGGATTTGAGGCATATAATGAAAGTGGCTTATTTCGGTCTTTGGGAGTAAAGCCAATTCACCGGGAGATGAAAATTGGTATAGACCTGCTAAGCAAAGTGATTGATTTAAGCAAGGAAAATAACGTCGACCAACTTTACTTACTTACCACAACAGCCGACGTGTATTTTAAAAAATCGGGTTGGAAAGTTATTAACCGAAACGAAGTGCCTGATGACATACTGGCAACAACTGAGTTTTCATCTATCTGCCCATCAACTGCAATTTGCATGATGTACAGGTTTTAATATATCAAAATTGAACAGCATATGAACCTGAATTTTACAAATAATATACCTCAATTAAAAGGCAATATCTGGCTTAAGGGATTATTTGGTATTGAAAAAGAGAATATTCGTGTCGATAAACAGGGTATGATTTCTCAAACGCCTCATCCTGCGGTTTTTGAAGACAAACTCAAACATCCATATATCACGACTGATTTTTCGGAAAGTCAGGTTGAGATGATTACACCTCCCGTGGCAAGCATTAAGGAAGCATTAGGATTCCTCGAAACCATTCATGATCTGGTGAGCCTTGAACTAAGCGACGAATTACTCTGGCCTCAAAGCATGCCGCCAATTTTACCGAATGAAGAACAGATTCCTATTGCCCGTTATTCTCTTATTGGTCAAAAAGATGAAGAATACAGAAAAAAACTGGCTTTAAAATACGGAAGAAAAAAACAAACACTTTCGGGTATTCATTTCAATATCTCATTGAATGAAACCTTTCTGAAAGTGCTTTATCAAAATTCAGGACTGAACATAAGCTTTGAGAAATTTCAGGATGAGGTCTATCTTAAAATTACCCGCCAACTTTTGCGAAATCGTTGGCTGTATGTGTTGATCTTTGGTTTTAGCCCAATCGTTGACAAATCATTCGACTTGAAATGCAAAAATTTCCCGATTCGTATTTGCCCGGAAACGCGCGGCTTATCCCTTCGAAACAGCTGCTATGGCTATGGAAATCTGGAAGAACTTTATCCCGATTACAACACGGCAAGTAGCTACCAGCAGAGCATAGAAAAAATGGTAAAAGACAAAAAACTTTTTGCCCCCAAAGAACTTTATACTTCTGTACGACCAAAGTTTCTGAATAATTCCAAAACAATCTCCTATGCAGAAATCCGGTTTATTGACATTAATCCGATGAGCAAAACGGGCATTACACCCGAAATGCTTCTTCTGCTTCACTACATGGCTATTTACGGGCTGTTAACCGATGAGCAAGATGATTTTTCACCTGAATACCAAACTATTGCAAATTCAAATTTCAGATATGTTTCTTTGTATGGCTTAAAAGAGGATATTCAAATAAAAACCACATCAGGTTCGGAGGTGAATGCCTTTGACGAAGCAAAGAGAATACTGAGCGAAATGCAAAGTCTGTTTGCTAATCTTGAAATTGAAAACCCGGATTATTATAATGCTTTGGAATACTCGCTGCGAATGGTTAATCATCCTGAACAGAGATTCGTTCATCAGATACTCAGTAAAACTAATGAGAAAGGTTATATCCCGTTTCATCTCGAACTAGCTCAGGAATACTTACAGCAAAGCAAGCAAAATGAATACAATTTCAAAGGACTTGAAGATATGGAATTATCCACTCAGTTACTTCTGCGAGAAGCTGTAAGACGTGGTGTAGCTTTCGAAATTCTTGATAGAGATGAGAATTTTATTCGTCTGAAACGCGATGGAAACACTCAATATGTTCGTCAAGCCACTAAAACTTCATTGGACAACTACGCCAGCATTTTGGCTATGGAAAATAAAGTAGTAACAAAACAGATTCTGAAGGAATATGGCATCAGGGTTCCTAAAGGATTGAATTATTCGGATAGGGTAAGTGCTAAAGCAGATTTCAATTACTTCAAAGACACTGCTGTAGTTATCAAACCGAAGTCGACAAATTTCGGACTGGGCATAACCATTATTAAGAAAAACACAGACCACACAATCTTTGAACGTGCCATCGATATAGCTTTTGATTGCGATTCGAGCATTCTGATTGAAGAGTTTGTTGAGGGTAAGGAGTTTCGGATATTTGTAATGAATGATAAGGTGGTTGGTATTTTACATCGTGTCCCTGCCAATGTTACAGGCAATGGCGTTCTACCCATTCGGGAATTGGTGTTTGAAAAAAATAAAGACCCATTGCGGGGCAAAGGCTACCACACACCACTGGAAAAGATACAACTTGGAGAAGCTGAAATGATATTCTTAAGAACTCAGAACAAAGACTTTGATTATGTTCCGAAACAAAATGAAACAGTCTATCTGAGGGAAAACTCCAATATAAGTACCGGTGGTGATAGCATTGACTTTACAGATGATATCCCTGATTCATATAAGAAAATTGCCGTGAGAGCTGCTCAGGCATTGAATGTGCAAATCACGGGACTCGATATGATTATTCCCGATTATACGCAAGAAGCTACGGAAGAAAACTATGCCATTATTGAATTGAACTTCAATCCGGCCATACATATTCATTGTCATCCTTTCAAAGGAAAGAACCGGAGGTTAAATGAAAAACTACTTGACATACTTGGATTTCCAATAACTACGGATCATGCATAACCAATTATTTGCAAACAAAACAGTTCTAATTCTCAAAATGTAATTATGAAAACGAAACTCAAATTTCTTGATAGATATCTCACTCTCTGGATTTTCCTTGCCATGTTTATTGGTGTTTTTGCAGGATGGCTTAGCCCAAATGTTGCCAGGTTTTGGAGCAGTTTTTCAACGGGCACTACGAATATTCCTATTGCCATTGGTTTAATTGTAATGATGTATCCTCCACTTGCAAAAGTGAAATACGAGGAATTGGGCGAAGTATTTCGCAACACAAGAATTCTTGGATTGTCTTTGATTCAAAACTGGATTATCGGACCAGCACTCATGTTTACGCTTGCCATAATCCTTTTTAAGGTCTTTCCGGGTGAAAATAATTCCAATCTACCTTATGTATATGGAATCATTATGATCGGACTGGCACGCTGTATTGCCATGGTGATTGTGTGGAACGACCTTGCAAAAGGTGATACCCAATATGCAGCCGGTTTAGTTGCGTTCAACAGTGTGTTTCAAGTGCTGTTCTTTTCAGTCTATGCCTGGTTCTTTATTGCTATTGCTCCGGCTTGGTTTGGTATTCCCACAAGCGATGCGGTTTCAAAAATCACTATCGGACAAATAGCCGAAAGTGTTTTTATTTATCTTGGCATTCCATTTATTACAGGTTTCCTGACACGTTTTATTCTTATCCGGGTCAAAAGTAAAGAATGGTATCAAAGTAAATTTATTCCGAAAATCAGTCCGCTTACACTTATTGCATTACTTTTCACCATCGTGGTTATGTTCTCACTCAAAGGTGAATACATCGTGAAAATTCCAATGGATGTAGTTCTGATTGCAGTTCCTCTGCTTATCTATTTTGTCATTATGTTTATAGGCTCATTTTTTATGAGCAAAAAAGCAGGTGCAACCTACGAGCAGTCCACTACCCTATCGTTCACAGCCGCCAGCAATAATTTTGAATTGGCCATAGCGGTTGCCATAGCCGTTTTTGGAATAAATTCGGGAGAAGCTTTTGCGGCAGTAATTGGTCCTCTGGTTGAAGTTCCGGTAATGATTGGGTTAGTAAATGTAGCGTTTTGTTTTAAGAAAAAGTGGTATTGAGAATCAGCTTTTGCAAGGCATTTCTATTAATATCGTTGTACCTTTGCCAGAAATACCGGTAACAGTTAGCTTACCATCCAACAGATAGACACGCTCTTTCATTCCTAACAACCCATATGAATCGTTTCGGAGCTGTTTGGTTTCATCCAATCCAATTCCATTGTCAGCTATTTTCATAATAAATTTTCCATCAACTATGTTAATCAACACATTAACTTCTGTTGCCTTTGCATGTTTGACAATATTATTTAACGCTTCTTGAAGTATTCGAAATAGAGCTATTGATTGTTGGGAACCCAATTCAATTTCAGAAACAGGGCTGGAGAAATTACATTTCATCCGGTACCTTTCGCTAAACTCGAGAGTTGCTAATCGAACAGCTTCCTGTAGTCCAACCATTTCAAGGACTTCAGGTCGTAGTCCGGTCATAATTTTCCGCGTAGTTTTTATTGTTTTATCAACCAGGCTGTATATTTGGTCAAACTTTAATCGGATATCTTCAACCTCAACATCTTTTACGGCTTTAAATATCCGCTGTTTAAAAATACCTAAATCTATTTTTAATGCAATTAAAATTTGTCCGAGTTCATCATGAATTTCTCTCGCTAACGAAACACGTTCTTCTTCGCGAATATTCTGTAAATGAGCAGCAAAACTTTTAAGTTGTTCCTGAGAGCTTTTCAATTCAGCTTCGATATGTTTACGTGCTGTGATATTCCGAACCACAGCTATAACTTTATCTTTACCAAAAGGAAAAATAAAACATTCGAAGTCATTATTTCCTCCGGGCGTTTCTATATAATATTCAACTGAAGATCTTGGCTGACCCATTAAGACAGCATCTATCTTTTCTTTTAACAGATAAGCTACTGGCTCAGGCATAACTTCAAAAAGATTTCTATTAACAAATCGTTCTTTAGGCAAAGCAAGATCTTGAAGATTTCCTGTTTTAAAATCGATAAAAACTCCATTTGAATCAAGAATAAAGATCAAATCCGGAATTGCTTGTAATATAGAATTGGTGTAGCGTTCACTTTCCAAAAGAGCCAGTTCTGCCTGCTTTCGTTCAGAAATATTTATGGATAATCCGAAAGTTCCTACAATTTCACCGCTTGAATTGCGCAAAGGCATTTTGTTTGTAATGCCCCAGGTTTGTCGTCCATCAATGGTATGACCCGCTTCCTCTGCATAATAAGGAGTCCCTGTACGGATTATTTCCTGCTCATCGTTATACGTTTTTAAAGCATATTCATTATCGTAAAAATCAAAATCAGATTTGCCTACAACCTCTGAAACTTCATTACATCCCATACTTCTGGCAGAAGCCTCATTTACACGAATAAACTTACTATTTAAATCTTTAAAAAAAATACTTTCCGGCGTAAAGTTCATCAAAGAGTTTACCAGAAAACGTTCATTTTCTAACATTATCTCTTTTTCTTTTCTGTCAGATATATCCTTATTTGTACAGATAAAACGCTGAGGTTTTCCATCTATATCGCGTTGCATTATTTTTCCGCTATCAAGTATCCATTTGTATGTTCCATCTTTACACATCAAGCGGTGTTCGGACGAATATATTGGAGTTATACCTTGGATATGTTTTTCTAACAGCTCGTGTACGCTAATCAGATCATCCGGATGGACGCGCTTTTCCCATTCATTGAAATTATTCTCTATTTCATTATCTTCAAAACCAAGCATATTCTTCCATTGGGTTGAAAAATAGACTTCATTTGTCATCGGATTCCAGTCCCAAATGCCATCTCCTGCTCCCTCAAGTGCAAACTGCCAACGTTTCTCGCTTCTTTCAAGTGCATCTCTGGTATTTCGGTTATTATCTTGTTTGATAATATATTTTCCCAACATAACCGTTGATAAAGGATATAAAAGAAGGACAGAAAAGAAAATCTGTTTGAAAGTGGGTATTATTATTTCGGCGGGTAACAATAAAGTGCACGCTAACATTACAACATGAACAAAAAAACCTAAAGCCATTAATTCAGTCAGACTGTTTTTCTTCTGCCAATCAGGTCGGTATCGGCTCCATAAAAGACCTATTGTACCCGACGAAAAGATGACCGCAACACCCATATAAGCTCCTGAACCACCTAGAATTATTCTATAAATGGAAGAAATGACCATGGCTATGATAGTGGGAACAGGACCAAAAAACAATCCAGAGATGGAAAGCATCACCGATCTGGTATCAAAGAAAATACCTGAATCATAATTCCATGGGGTAAGAATCAGAATTATAACAACACCGGCCAGAAACACGCCCGCCACCGATTTGAAAGCAAAACCTTTGACCTTTGTTCGATTAGCCCAAAAATGATCGTATAGAATGCTAAATGTAAGCAATATAGCTATATTGCGAATCAGTCCAATGACAATAGATTCTTTCATTTAATATTCATTTAACTTAAGGTTATTTTATTCAGTAAAGTAAACAATTAATTTCCATTATTTTCATAGTTTAGTCCTTTGGTTCAATTTTTACTTGTTTTTTATATTAAAACAAAAACAAGACCTATTCATAAATACTTGAACAGGTCTTGTTAATTTCATTACATTATTTGTAGACTAATTCTAGCCTCCAACCAAATACTGAATCTATTTGGTTGGAGCACTAAACTTCGTTTGTGATGGAGGCAATTTGCCGGAAGCTTTACCTGTTGTTGCTTTTTTATCGTTACCGGGTTTTATGCGCTTGGTTTTTGGGAAAACCGTAAACAGATCTTTTACTTTTTTGGGTCGTTGGTCTTCAATCCAAAAAAAGTTCTTCAGGTAAAGATCGCTCCCTGAAAGTTCCGCGATCGGATACATGGTTCCCGTACTGGCTGAAGTCAATACAACCCGCTGTATTTTTTTATTTTTCAGATACATAACAACAAAACTACTCTGAGTTTTATTGAGACCTACCAATGTTGAATCTTTGTCGTCTCGCGGATAATAAAGAGTTTCTGCATTTCCATTTACATTTACTTTCTTTAATTGTCCACTATCAAGATAGGCAATCATCTCCTTTCCAGAAAGTTGATTATAATAAATAGAATCTTCATGTTGAACGGCAACTGCCTCTTGCTGAATGAATATCTTGTTAATTTTCTTGTTTTTAGTAAACGCCTGAATAAAATCTCCGGATAACTGATTATTATCTGCCCATAAAATAGGTTCTCCATGCATATTCATTATCGAATCGCGAGACGAATAGGCTATTGAATCAGACAAGCCCTGAACATCGTTTCGATAAAAACGAACATGATAATATCCTTTCACGACGTTGTAACTGGAATCCTTCGATGTAAAAAGTGTGTCGGCATGTACAGACATAGTATCTTTAGTCGACCAGTCAACCAACAAGGCTGAATCTGTGGCTAATCCATTTTTTGTTTTATCACTATAGTAGCAATATTCTCCATACAATGTAGACTTTTGAATAGAATCAGTCATCACGACTTTGGTAAATCCTTCACCGAAATTCTGTTTTTTATCATAAAAGATTGTGTCGGCAACAAGTGTCTTACCATCTTTATGTATTACCTTCGATCGATTCAAAAGCATTGACTTTTCCGTTGCAGTATTATACCAACCCCGACTGCTGTAAATATTGGTTGCTTCGTTATACAAAATATGCGTTGGCCCCACAATGTTTGCAATGCTCGTTTTTGTGTTATATTTCAACGTATCCGCATCCAAAACAAAATTCTTATTTTTCAGACGAACTTTATTCTTGAAAATCGCATCGTTAGTTGAAGGTGAATATTCGCCCCACACAGAAGTAAGCACGTTCAGCGGATCGGTGATTTGACCACCGGTATAATAATATGCCAGATTTGCTAAACGATCGTAGTTTAAACTATCGGTAACAAGGGTCGTTTTTCGGTTTACCATCCGCACATTATGCCTTAACCGTGCCAACTTTGTATTACCGTCGTAATAAAGTATATCTCCATAAACAAAGAGAGTATCACCCTGAACAATGCGAACATGTCCATAAGCATTCATAGAGTTATTTTTTTCGAAGAAATAAGCACTATCGCAATACATCAAGGCATTATCGTGTCGAAATCGAACATTTCCTTTCAACACTTGTATATCAGGGCTATTAAATTTATTAAACGTGAGGGTTTCGGAATTTTCAAGATAAACCATTGTCGCCCTTTTGTTGCTCAACGGATTTACCATCGGAACCAGCGGTTTCTCATCTTGTTTTTGTCGGGCAACTTTCAACCTACTTGCTTTCTTATTCGGCTTTGCAGGCATCTGGCTTTGCAATACTTCTTTTCGCAACTGCTTAGGTCGGATTTGCCCTTGAATTACGACAATAAACAAACACAGCACACCGAAGATTACGATGTGCCTGTGGTTTATTACGCGTTTATTAAAAAGATATTTCAATGATTTCTGAATTGACAAGTTATTTTTGGTGTAACGTTCAACTGTTATTTTTTAATCCAACCCGGATATTGGAATGCACATTTTTGCCATGCAGGATCAATACTGATATAAGTTTCTTTTTGTTTTTTAGATATCCATGTATTTATGAACTCCTGTTTTTTCTTAGATTCATAAAAATTCTTCAGCATTTGATAATCATCAGTTAGATTAGCTTTATGAACCTCTATTTTAGATTTCAATTTCACCACTGCAACCACATCTTTATTGGTCGATTTATCAATCATAGAAAATGGCTTGGAAACTTCACCTACATTCATTCCATAAACCGTTTTTGCCACTTCCGGTGGTAAGTCCTGATATTCAAATTTCGAAGTACCTGATTTTTCATTCAACATTAAACCGGCATTCATAAATGTGTTTTTATCCATCGAGAAATTCAAAACGGCTTGTTCAAATGTGAACTTACTCTCGCGAATCAGATTAGCTACCGAGTCAAGCTTATGAATTGCTTTTTCTTTTTCATCGATAGAAACACGTGGTTTAAGTAAAATATGACGACAATTAATACGATCACCACGCTTTTCAATTAGCTGGATTATGTGAAAACCAAATTCTGTCTGCACTATGCGTGAAACTTTTTTGGTATCAAGAAGGTTAAATGCTACTGCAGAAAACTCTGGCACTAACTGACCCCGACCCATAAATCCAAGTTCTCCACCACGTTTTGCACTTTCAGTATCTTCAGAATATAATCTTGCCAATACTGAGAAATCAGATGTCCCGCTATTTACACGTTCTGTAAAATCGCGAAGTCTGTCTTTTATCCGATTAGTTTCCTGAACTGCCACAGGAGGTTCAAAACTGATTATTTGCAACTCAACCTCAGCCGGTACGGTTGGAACACTGTCGGTAGGAAGGTCTTTCATAAAACGGCGAACATCAGCCGGAGTGGATTTTATATCGCCAACCAGTTTCTTTTGCATTTCCTGAATAACCTGTTGATTACGCGTCATGTCACGGAGCTGTTCACGAAGTTCGGTGGTGTTCATTCTAAAATATTCTTCCACTTTTTCTTTCGATCCTATTTGAGAAACATAGTAACTCAATTGTTTTTCTACCTGATTCATCACCGATGACTCACTTACCACAACGCTATCGAGTGCTGCCTGGTGTAAAAATAGTTTTTGAATTGCAATCTGCTCCGGAATAACACAATATGGATCTCCGGCTATGGGAGTATTTTCAATTTGAGCCCTTAAACGTTGTTCTTCAACTTCTGATTTTAAAATAGATTCGTCGCCAATGATCCAAATGACCTGATCAACAACATTTTTTTGTGCCATCATTTTCAGAGGGGCAATACTTAAAAGCAGAAGAAGCGAAAGAATTATTTTTTTCATAAATCTGTTATTGACGTTCAATGAGTTTTTAAAGCGTAATTGATAGCAGTTATCTATCATTTAAAAAATTGCATGCAAATTTACATATTATTTATGAGTGAAAAACAACAGCACATCAAAAAAAAGCTTTAATTGGATACATTTTGAAGTATTTTGTGTGTTATGCCGTAAATCTATCAACAAATTGAGATTATTTAAGATTTACACTGAATTTTAAAGAAGATAATATTTAATCCAATGCCTCCCGGAGTTGCTTTGGCAATCCCGCCACCACCAAATCATAGGAATGTTGAATCAGTTCACACAGCAATGCCAGCGAAATGGAAGGATCTATGCGTACCGAATTCCAGTGCTTTTTATTAAAATGATAAGCGGAAGTGATGGCTTCGTATTCATCGCGCAGCTGCAGAGCGCGTTCAGGATCGCATTTTAATGTAATTTGTGATTCCGGGTTGTCAAGCGGTATCAGCCCGAACATCTTTCCTTGTACTTTTAGTACGAGATTAAATTCACCAAACGGAAAATCTTCCGTTGCGCCTTTCAAACTAAGGCAGTAATCGCGGAGTTCTTCTATATTCATGATTTAAATGTTATTTGCCTCGCGACATTAGTAGTTATTGCTTTCATTAGTATTATTTGTGCAAACATACAAAATTATTTTAAATACAGTCAATAAAAAAGCATCAGAAAAAATTAATCTACTGATGCTTTCTATAATTTTTCGGATCAGGTATTTTACTTCACCTCCACTCCATTCGTAACAGGTGCACCGGGTCTGATCAACACCAATTTACCATCGGCATCTTCAGATGAAAGAATCATGCCTTCGCTCATTACACCCCGGAGCTTACGCGGTTCAAAGTTGGCGATAATTTGTTAATAAACAATGTGAATTTACACTATGCGTATCAATTCAGATATTCATTTATTACTTCTTTGAATGCATTGATGGTAAATTCAAAGTGAAAGTTGTTTTTAACTACTTCTCCGGTTTTGTTTACTAAAGCATAATGAGGAATTCCACTGATATTAAATTTAGCCTTCAGGTAGTTCCATTCATCATTATTTACCCGATAATGTTCTCCTTTAATGTCCGGAATTAGCAAATTCCAGGTGTCAATTGGTGATGATTCATCTGTAATATAGACAAATACAATGTCTTTATTTTTGTATTCTTCTTTTATGGGTTTTATTTGTTCAATTCCCGAACGGCATGGGCTGCACCATGTTGCCCAGAAATCGACAAACACAACTTTTCCTTTGTATTTTTGAATAATTGTTTCAAATAATTTATCACCGGTTGTTTTTGGTGTTTCATTTATAGAGTATCCTGATTTTGCTTTTAACGCTTCTTTTTTATGGGCAATATCTTCTTCAAGTGCCTTAGAATTATGCAATAAATAATCCTCAATAAAATCTGTTTTGATTTCTTTCTTTATTTTTTGAATGTCATCCTCATTAAGTGGTTTAAAGCTTCCTTTCATTCTCCCACTAATAATTTGAGAAAGCATAATATCTTTCGCCAGACCATCTTTGAGTCCAAAGTATTTTGAATAGTTGTCATTCTGAACTTTGTCGAAAATTGAAGTTCCATGAAATACAGTTGTGTATTTTTCAAAAAAAGTTCTGGAAGTTGCAGAGTCATTTTTTATGATTAAATTCATGCATTCTCCGTTTTTACAGGCAATAAGCTCGTTTAGCATTTTTTCTTCTTTTGGTTGGAGCACAATTCCTTTTCTGTGTATTGAGTCAGCAAAAGCTACAAATTGAATATTAGCTTTTGGGCTGACACAATCAGCATATTGAATCCTGTTAATAAGAGAATTATAGGCATCTCCGGTTACTAATGAAACAGGGTCATTTAATTTATTGACCTGCATAAAACTAAAATAATCGGGATTTAATTCTTCATTTTCCAAAGGTATTTCTCTCTGTTCGCGGGGGATATTGTTTTTTTGTCTGTATGCCGATTCTTTATATGAATTGTATGATAAGATATTTTGATAGGTATTGTATGGGATTTCCAATTGTCGAATCGTAAATGCTTTTTTACATAGCTGATAGTTATCACTATAATTTGCCAGTAATAGTTGATTTCGCTTCATAATATCCAGGCAATCGATTTTATATTGGTCAGCATTCATTCTTAAAATTTCAGATCTGACTTTTTCATAATCAAAACTATTGATTGAATCAGTTGATTGCAAGTCGGCATTTACTCTTGCTAATTCACCCATAAATAATGATTTGCGTTCTCTTTTGTTGTAATCATTTCTTGATTGAAATTGTCTGGGAGACTCTGAATTATCAATAAAATGAACGTTTGTTTTACCGGGTTCTAAAAATACTGTACCCATAAAATCAGTCAAACTAACGTATACTGATTGTGGATGAATCATAAAACATTTTACTATAAAAGTTCCATCAGGGTTTATCGTTATTAAATTTGAATTTTGATTTTGAGTAAGGATATCATTTACATATATCATTCCGGTTTTGGCCATTCGGGGTGAATAGTTTTTAATATATCCTTTATAAATAGCTGTGTCTGATTTGAATATCGGAAGCTCAAAATCCGTATTGTCAGTAATCACATAGTCTTTTTTGAAAGTTTTACTTCTGCTGTAAAGTTGCATTTTCCCGCTATCAGTCCTGACAGAAATAGTATTGTTTTTGGATAGTCTCACAAACAATTCGTTACTTTTACCTTCTTTCTGGAGGGATATCCTGAAATTTTTACCATTCTGCGAAATCATTACCGGTGTCCAAAACTCATTGTCATAAATCACCCTGTTTTCATAGAACCCGAATGACCAACCATTGCTGCCATCGGTTTTGAGCCAGTTGCCTAATAAGGGTTCAGGTAAAATTCCTTTATTTGCAGAAGGATTGATTTCAATTCCAAATATTTTAAATGCTTTTTCAGAATTATCAGTTTCAATAAAATCTATTTTATCAATTTTAGGGTCAATTGGTGGATAAACCAACGAAAAATGAACCACCCCCGAATCGGGCATAAACCATTTATCGCCTAAATTGCCTTGATAACCAATGGCTGCTTTGGAATAAATTTTCTCTGTTCCGGATGTAGAAGCAATATAATTATCCTTTGCAAATACAATCCAGCTTTTGGGGGTAAATCGTACAGTAAAATCGAGTACTGTGGCTGTATCACTTATTGTAACGCGGGTGATTTGCACATTGGAAGCGGTTGTAGCAGTAAATTTAGGATTTGTAATCACTCTTTGTGAAAACACGTTTAAACAGATGATACTAAAAAACAGGATCGTTGTAATTTTTTTCATTGGAATAATTGATTTTTGTGAAAAGGTTATTTTTAATAAAAAATAGTCGTTTTAATTTTTATTGCAATATGTCGGATTGCGATTTTGACGATATAAACGAGCTGAAAATGCATTAATTAGATTCCACGTCATTTAAAGCATATTAAATGAGGTGAATCTTATCAATAGGAATTGAAATTTTGATTGCTGATTTGAACATGACTGGTAATATCTTTATCAATAGCCAATGTTTCAATATTGTTGATGTTGTAAAATCTGGCTTTATTTTTAAGTTTTGCATTTAAATGTTTAGTGTAACAGTAATTATTTACCTCAGCATTGTCAGACTTTACTGTTAGATTGCGTAATATGGCATTCTTAATTTCAATGCTTGCACTGTCATTTGCAATTATACCCAAATTAATGAGCTTTTGATTGATTTTATAGGTTTTTTCAACATATACGTTAAATGCGAGTTGTCCACCATTCATTCTTATGGTCAATGAATCAGGTGTAAAATTATTTACGCCAACCCAAAAGGGCTTGTTACCAATTATTGCCGTAACATTTTTACATGTCACAAACATTTTAAGTCCGCCATAAACATATAAAGTGTCATTACTAACCTTATATAATTTCGAAGGTGTTTTTTTATCTTTGGCAAATTCAACCTTGATGATAGTACTTTTCGACCGATCGATATGAAGATCTGATCCTTTTTCGGCAACCACTACTTTGAAAGCAGACAGAAGGAATTCCCTATAAGTGAGATTATTCTCCATTTTCTTTTTATGATCTTTGGCATCGATAAATAAGAAAAGCATTCCACTCACAATAAGAATGGCAAAAGCGGTTATGATTATATTACTTGTTTTCATTTTCTTGTATAGCTGTTAGTAAGTCAGTTAAATCATTGTTTGTAAGTTTAAGCACTTTAATTTTTTGAATGAATTCGGGCAATTCATTGTTGAAAAATGCTTGTTTCTCGGTTTTCAGGATACGATCCAATGCATCCTCCGATACAAAAAAACCAATGCCCCGTTTGTTGTCTATCACACCTGCATCCTGCAGTATGGCATACGTTCGCAACAACGTATTCCGGTTCACTTCAAACTCCACCGCCAGGTCGCGCACCGAGGGTACCCGTTCGCCGGGGCCGAGCTTGCCTTCCAGTATCTGGTGACAAAGGTTATCAGCTATTTGCTGAAAAATACCTTTTGTCGACTTGAAATCTATGCTCATAGTTGTTTTTCTTTAAGTTTAAAGTAACCCAGCGGAAGTAAAAATAAAGGTGCTATATAGGCTATTGAATAAAGGAGTATTTCACTATTTTTATAGCCATTAGATAATATGTAATCGATATTGGCTATGTCAAAACCCTTTGTTTCAGGATAGAAAAGATGTGAAAAACACATCATTGTTATCATTATCAGATACACTACTGCTATAAGAGAAATCCCTGTTTTTATCAACCCCAGTTTCCGAAAAAATATTTTCACAGAAAACAAAAACATGCCTGCCGAATATAAAGTTAGAATATAACCAATTCCTTCAAACAACCTCCAGTTTGTAACAACTGGATATCTACTTTTAATCAACAACATGGAATAATGAAATTTTTCAATATAATCGTATTTTTCCGGTCCAGCTAAATGTCCATCAATACCTTCTATACGACTTAGTGCAGCAATACGAGCTAAATGGGTATCTATCCAAAAAAGGACTAAAAGTATTATTGTCCCTGCTATAAATCGAATAGTAAACTGACTTAAGAATTTCTCAAAGGTAGAGGCAGGAACAAGCAAAAAATTACTAATCTTCACTTTACTGCTAAGTTCCGAAAATGCTGAACCCACGAATGCACCAAGTCCAAAAAGGCACGTAATAAATAAATTCGAATAACTAGTGGCATCGAATTTGCCATTTGGGTATGGTGATACCTGATTAGGCATATTTAAAAATATAAGAATAAACCCTAAAATAAATGCACCCACAATAGTGAGCAGATATTTTTTATAATTGAGTAAAATGTCGTTGCGAAGTAGCTGGTAAAATCTACTGAAACTAAAAAATTTATTTGAATTCATATTTTTTTAGGGGATTAGATTGTTTTATTGATGATTGCATTAAACAAGAGTTCCAAATCGATGCTTGACTCATTACCGTTGGAAGCAGGAACTATAATTTTTTGTCCCAGAGGGCATTGCTCGTGGTAAAGCACATTTCCGATTCCGGTGAGTGATGGTACCAGGTCGAAATACAGTTTCTTAGTTATTTCGTCAATATTTTCCTGATAAATAATTTTACCATTCTCAATCACCACCACTTTGTCGATGATGGTGTCGATGTCTTTCACCTGATGCGTCGAAATGATGACTAATTGCTCATCGGTAACGGAACTAACCAAAATTTTACGGAACTGACTTTTGGAAGGAATATCCAGCCCATTGGTTGGCTCATCGAACACCAGCATTTTGCAATTGGTAGATAAGGCAAACGCTATCAGGAATTTTTTGCGTTGACCGTGAGAAAGTTTGTTCAGGTTGGAAGGCTGCTGCAACTCAAATTCTTCTAAAATGTTATTAAGTTTCTGATTTTCGAAGTTCGGGTACAGTGGACTGAATGCTTTCACATAAGTGGAAATGCTGATGGGTGGAAACGCGAATTCTTCGGGAACCATGTAAACGTCCGCCAGATAATTTGGATTACGGTCGAACGGAGTAAAGCCGTTTACATTGATTTCTCCACTTTTAGGCTGAATTAATCCGGAAATTAAATGCAGCAGGGTCGATTTACCTGCACCGTTTTTGCCGAGCAGTCCCACAATGCGCCCATTTTCTACCTCCAACGAAAAATCGTTGAACAGCGGCGACTTCTTTTTGTAATGAAATGATAAGTTTTTAATGTTGATCATGGCATATTAGTTTAGCTACCTATGTTTCTATGCCACAAAGAAACAAACAATATTTTTATTGACAAAATAAAATATAAATTATTTTCAAAAATAATTTAACTCAATGCACATTGAATTGATTTATAGCTATATAAAAATAAGACGTCCGGTAAAATCAATTTTACCGGACGTCTTTATATTTATTCCCCTTTAGGGGTTAGGGGTCATTACTTCACCTCCACTCCATTCGTTACAGGTGCACCGGGTCTGATTAACACCAATTTACCATCGGCATCTTCTGCTGAAAGAATCATACCTTCGCTCATTACACCCCGGAGTTTACGCGGTTCAAAGTTGGCGATAAAGCAAACCTGTGTACCAATCAGTTCTTCCGGATTTGGATAATGCTGTGCAATGCCCGAAAGGATAGTGCGCTCTTCCATGCCGTCGGCAAGGCGGAATTGAAGTAACTTATCTGCTTTAGGCACTTTCTGGCAATCAAGAACAGTAGCTACACGAATATCCATTTTCATGAAATCTTCAAAAGCTACGTTTTCCTTTACCGGAGCAGCTTTGTAAGCGGCAGTTTCGTTAGCTTTCTTGGTGTCGAGGAGTTTTTGAACCTGTGCTTCCATGGCTTCATCTTCTATCTTTTCAAAAAGAAGCTCCGGTGTTCCAAGTTGATCGCCGGCTTTCAATAAATCGATACGACCCAGTTCTTTCCAGTCGAATGTTGATAGATTCAACATGTTGCGAAGCTTTGCAGACGTGAAAGGTAAGAATGGTTCGAAAGCGATAGCCAGATTCGCAGCAATCTGCAAACTCAGGTGCATGATGGTTGACACGCGATCCATATCGGTTTTGGCTACTTTCCAGGGCTCTGTATCGGCTAAGTATTTGTTACCAATACGTGCCAGGGTCATGGCTTCTTTTTGTGCATCGCGGAAGCGGAAATTATTGAGCAATTTTTCCACATCAGCTTTCACGTTTACAAACTCTTCGAGCGTTTGTTTGTCGTAATCGTTCAATTCGCCTAATGCGGGGACTTTTCCGTCGTAGTATTTCTGAGTCAGTACCAACGCCCGGTTGATAAAGTTTCCAAAAATAGCCACCAATTCATTGTTATTGCGAGCCTGAAAATCTTTCCAGGTGAAATCGTTGTCTTTAGTTTCGGGTGCATTGGCAGTCAGAACATAACGCAATACGTCTTGCTTTCCGGGAAAATCTTCCAGATATTCATGCAGCCACACGGCCCAATTGCGGGAAGTAGAAATTTTATCACCCTCCAGATTCAAAAATTCATTAGCCGGCACATTGTCGGGCAAAATATACGAACCTTCAGCTTTAAGCATGGCAGGAAATACGATACAGTGGAACACGATATTGTCTTTGCCAATGAAATGCAGCAGGCGGGTTTCAGGATCTTTCCACCATTTTTCCCAACTGTCAGGTAATAATTCTTTGGTATTAGAGATATAACCAATCGGCGCATCGAACCACACGTAAAGCACTTTACCTTCGGCACCAACAACCGGCACCGGGATTCCCCAATCAAGGTCGCGACTTACGGCACGGGGTTGCAAGCCCATATCGAGCCAGCTTTTGCACTGTCCGTACACGTTTGGTTTCCATTCTTTGTGGTCTTCAAGTATCCATTTGCGCAACCAGGCTTCGTGTTGATCCAGCGGAAGATACCAGTGTTTTGTTTCGCGCATTACCGGAACATTGCCGCTGATAGCTGATTTTGGATTAATCAGATCGGTTGGACTAAGTGAAGTGCCACACGATTCGCATTGGTCGCCGTAGGCATTTTCGTTGCCGCAATGTGGACATTTGCCGGTTATATAGCGGTCGGCCAGAAATTGTTGAGCCGATTCGTCGTAATATTGTTCGTTTGTTTTTTCAATAAAACCACCTTTACTTTCGATAGTTTTGAAAATATCCGAAGCCAGTTCGCGGTGGGTTTTAGAGGTTGTACGTGAATAAATATCAAAAGAGATTCCAAAATCCTCGAATGACTTTTTGATAATTCCGTGGTAACGATCCACAATATCCTGCGGTGTAACTCCTTCTTTTTTAGCTTTAATGGTAATGGGCACACCGTGTTCATCCGATCCGCCGATAAACAACACTTCTTCACCTTTCAGGCGGAGGTAGCGCACGTAAATATCTGCAGGAACATAAACTCCGGCTAAGTGACCGATATGTACAGGTCCATTGGCATAAGGTAAAGCCGAGGTAACGGTGGTACGTTTAAAATTTGTCATTGGTTCATCAGTTGATTAGTTCATCAGTTGAATAGTAATTAGTTCATCGGTTTATTCGTTAATTGGTTAATTGGTATATTCGTTATCGGGTTCATCTAGACCGATGAACCAATTAACTAATGACCCAATTAACTTATAAACCAAACCAGAGTGCAAAGATACAGACAAATAATTAAATTTTGGGTATATTTGCCAATCAAAAATAAGCAACTCTTATGCCCCTAAACAAAATTCTATTAAAAGAGCAACTGGCTCAACTCTCAAAAAAAGAGTTGGCTGAAATGGTGCTGAAACTGGCCGGAAAAAGGTATAACTACGAGTTTCTGTTAGTCAATTTTCTGGATAAAGATGGTGGTGAGCAAACCCTGTTCGAAGAAGCTAAGGAAGATATTGACACTCTTTGGCAGAAGGAATTCAAAGGGAGCACGGAACTAAAAAGGTTGGTAAAGAAACTGAATGCCTGCACGAAAAGGATTACTGAATTTACCATCGAAACCAAAAGTAAGAAACTGGAGGCGGATCTGGTGCTTTACGTGTTGGAATTACAATTTGCCCATTCGCCCCGGATGTTTGGAGCGCGCGTTTCGGGCTATGATTATAAGGTGGGATTGCTGCTAAAACGTCTTATTACACTCGTTACTAAAAGACTTCACCCCGATTACCTGATCGATTATCAGGATAAAATAAATGAATTCCTCACCAAACTGCACCATACCTCAAACCGGATTAATACGATTAAAGAATTACCTCAAACAATTGAATGACATAGCCTGGTAAAGGAGGTGATAATTTTATTTTTTGAAAAACGTTACGGTTTCATTTTTCACAGCATCATCGTATATTTCTTTTTCAAATTTAGAAATAAAATCTGCCTTCTGCTTATTAAGCAAAATATTGGCTATCCTGCTTTTAGCCATTTCATAAGGCTCTACCTGACCTGAGAGACGATAAGAAAGAATTCGTAAGAAATAATGTTGTGTACTATCCTGAGTCTCGACAAATTTATTGGAAGAAAGGAACTTTGAAGCATCTTCAATTTTCAAAGGCATTTTTTTAAGTATTTCTGAAAATGGTAGCCACTTATCACCAAAATAATCATAACTAATAGCATTCTGGATGCTGTATTTTTCAATACTTTCGAGCGATTTCACATTAGCCGATTGAACCCAACCACGAACATTAGCCAATTTTTGAGCATTTTTAGGAACTATCAACAACAACCCTTTGAGGGTATTTTCTTTCAGCAACAACTGCTGACCGTACTGAGCATAAAAGGCTTTCAGATCTTCTTCTGCCGGCTCTTTAGGAAGTCGTTGTTCTATCATTTTCTGTTGATATTGATGGATAGTCAGTGATTTTCGATAGCTTTCTACCAGTTCATCAATCTCGGCTTTATTTGTAATATTACGCTTTGCATTTTCGTACATCAACACATCGGTTACCCAATTGCGCACATAGCTTTGAGCTATTTCCGTACTATCTGTGTCACTTACATTTGGAGGAATAATTTGCTGAATTTCATCGACATACAAAAATTTCCCTTCAACCTCAAGCAAAGGTTTTCGCGCCACATCCGGTGTCTTTGACTTGCACGAAATAAAAACAACCAGACTCAACAGGAAAATCGAAAAAAAGGTAGTGTTTTTCATAAAAGGAGTATAATTAATCCCTGTATTATTGAAAATAAAACGCAAAATTAAAAGCCAAAGGTAGGGCATTTAATTTTGCGTTCTGAAATTATTAGTTTTTCTTAACCGTTTTCAAAATATTTTGGTCAACAGTGACCGGATATTTTGCCCGAAGAGATTTTATCCAGGTTTGTTCCAGATATTCCTGATAATCAGTTGTTACTAACCCACGAACATCTGAGAAATCTTCAGGTTTATTTTTAAGCAATTTTCCAACCACAAAGAAATACGGATAGTCGGCAGTAGGAATGTATTTATCTTTGGTTTTAAATATCTGATTGTCCACAGCCTTATTTTCACCCTGAACATACAGTCCTTTTTCCACTTTCACATGCTGAATGCTATCATTCAATCTGGTTTTCAGGTATTTTTCAATCGAATCTTTAGCCGATTTTTTTATAATCAATTTTGCAGCAGCCATAGTTTCTTTGTCTTTGCAAAAAACAACAAGTCCTTTGAAGTGGGGCTTTTCCCATTTATAGTCTGCTTTATGATTATTAAAATATTTTGTCAAACCCTGCGTGTCACGCGATGCTTTATCCCACACTTCTCTATTGCTTACTTCGAACAATAAAATCCCATCGTGATACTCTTGCATCAAAAGGCGAAAATCATCGTATTTACTTTCGAGCTGCCCATCTTCGTAAGCAAGCAGTTCGGCATCAACAAAGTCAGCCAGTTTTTCGTCAATAATGTCGGAAGGAGAACTTTTATCTGTTGATGGGTTCTTTCTGAGGTATTTTGCAAAATCTTTTTGAGAGTAGTTTTTTTCAGCAAAACTAAAAAGTGGTCCGTTTAGTTTTACTGCTTCGGCAGTGAAAGTTGAATCGCTGAGTTTTTTCTTTGCTGCTAATTTATAAAAGTCATTCAGACTTGCTGAATTCAATTTATATTCGTATTCTTCACGCAGTTTGCCTAAGAAAACCTGCTGTCCACGTTTTGCCCGTTCGTCACGTTTAATTTTACGTTCCAAATCAGCTTTCAATTCCTCAAATGGAGCAATTCCCTTTTTATCAAGTAACTTCAAAATGTGCCATCCGTTAGGCGATTGAATTGGTTTTGAAATTTGACCAACGCTCTTTAAAGCAAAAGCAGCCTTTTCAAATTCGGGTACCATACGTCCTGTTCCAAACCAGGGTAATTCACCATTTCTGACTGACGTTCCTTTATCCTGAGAGTATTTTTTGGCTAAAGCTCCAAAATCATCGCCGACCAACACACGTTGATAAAGTGAGTCGATTGTTGCCTTTGCTTTTTTATTTTGACCCTGATCTCCTCCTTTTGTGGTGAGAATCATAATATGCGCTATCAACACATCGCCCAGTGTGCTCCGGCGGGCATGTACTTTCACAATGTGATAACCAAATGCTGTGCGAATAGGTTTTGAATAAGCACCAACCGCTGTATTGTAAGCCGCTGACTCGAAAGGATAAACAGTACGAAAAGCCGAAATCCAACCTAAGCGGCCACTATTTTTTTCTGCCGATTCATCTTGGGAAATTTCTTTGGCTACTTTGGCGAAATTTTCTTTTTCCAACCGTCTCCAGATTCCATTTATCTCGTTCCAGGCTTTCAGCGTGTCAGCCGGTAAGGCATTCTGAGGTATTCGAATTAAAATGTGACTAACATCAACATCTTCTTTCGAACGTTCGTAAGCTTCATGCAACAAGGCATCATCCACACTTGACTCAGTCAGATACGGTTTTGTAAGTTGAGAACGATAACCCGATAACTCATTGATAAAAGAAGCGGTAGTATCAATTCCCTGCCTTTTTGCTTCTTCAACTTTCAATTTGAAATTAACAAATAAATCGACATATTCATCAAGCGTTTTTTTGTCTAATGAATTGTTGGTGTTATTCTTATTGTAGATGTATTCAAATTCTGACTTTAGTACAGGTTTCCCGTTGATAGTCATTATGACAGGGTCAAATGTCTGGGCAAATAAACCCGCTGATATGGCTAAAAAAGTCAATAAAACAATTACAGGTGATCTCATAAATATTTGGAGAGATTGATAAATTCAGATTAAAATTAAAAACTTATAATCAATACATTTGAATAGAAACGAATGCATTTCATTATTGTTGTGTTTAGCCTTTTAAAAGTAACCTCGCAAAGTTATCATTTTATATCTGAATTTAAAATCAATTCTGTCGATAATTATTTATTATTTTTAATTAAATAAGAATTTTCTGTTTGTTTTCGCTTCTATAATTTGAAGCTTCACAGGTAATGGTTACAGCGTATGGATAACTTTCAGCTACATTCGAATGAATAGAAATATCCGGATGAAAAAACAAAATTTACTCCTGTATCCGTTGCACCGAATTAATTTCCTTTATTTTGATGATATTGCGACAAAGATTATTAATGTCCTCGGTATCATGTACATAAATATAAAATCTTCCTACAAAGATTCCAGCATCTGTTTCTATATTCATTTTATTGATATTCACCCCATAACCATCGGATATGACCTTCAGTATTTGAATCAACACGCCTTTTTTGTCAATCCCTTTTATCTCAAGTATTTCTACAAATGAAAGTACTTTGTGTGTTGCCCAATCTACTGAAACAATTCGCTCGCCGTAGCTGCTTTTGAGCTTGGCAGCCACCGGGCATTGGCGTTTATGAACAATTATCTTTTCCGAATCATCCACGTAACCAAGCACGTCATCGCCCGGAATAGGGTGGCAGCAATCGGCCAGTGTATAGGTTTTATCTGCATTTTCTTCGGTAAGTTTGAACGGCTTTTTCTTATCAATTTTGCTGTCGACAGGCACCGTGGCAGGAATTTGTTTATTATCGGAAGAGCCTCCAAAAGGCATTTTGAGGTATTTTACAAATACATTCTGGGTCTTTGGTTTAAAAACGATTTTAGTTATATCATCCAGATTCAAAATACCTTTACCTGCTTGTAAAAACAGTTCGGTTCGTTGAGTAATGTTGTAATAATTCAGAATACGAACAATATTCTCATTCTCAAAACTAAGATTGATGGATTTTAAAATATCTTCGATTCGTTTTAGCCCCTCAGCAGCAAATGCTTTGTCTTCTTTTTTGAATAATGCTTTGAGTTTGGCTTTAGCCTTGGCGGTGGTAACATAATCCAACCACTCGGGCTGTGGAGTTTGTTTTTTGGAAGTCAGGATTTCCACCTGGTCACCACTATTGAGTTTATAACTAAGCGGAACCAACTTGTGGTTTACTTTAGCACCAATACAATGATTTCCTAAATCGGAGTGTACGGAATACGCAAAATCGAGTGCTGTAGCTCCCTGAGCAATGGTTTTAATTTCACCCTTTGGTGTAAATACGAATATTTCGGAGGCAAAAAGATTCAACTTAAAGGTATCCATAAATTCGAGCGCATTAGGCTCCGGATGCTCCAGTAATTCCTTGATTGTTTTCAACCATTTATCCAGTTCGGATTCATCAGATTCGCCCGATTTATATTTCCAGTGCGCTGCCAGTCCTTTCTCGGCAATATCATTCATCCTTTCACTTCGTATCTGCACTTCCACCCATCTTCCGCCCGGTCCCATAACGGTTACATGCAACGCTTCATATCCATTTGCTTTCGGAGTACTTACCCAGTCGCGAATGCGTTCGGGGTGGGGTTTATAAAGTGCCGTGATAGCCGAATAAAGCATCCAACACTGTTCTTTTTCAGTCAATTCGCCATGAGGCTTAAAAACAATACGCTCAGCCAGAATGTCATAGACCTCTTCGAAAGGGATATTACGACTGGACATTTTCCTCCAGATGGAATAAACAGATTTTAGTCGGGCCCGAAGTTTGAATTCGTAGCCCATCTCGCTGAGTTTCTTATTTATCGGAATAGAAAATTCTTTGTAAAATTCATTTCGGGACTCTTCATCCAGTGCCAGCTTTTCTTCAATTTCTTTGAAAGCATCCGGGTGTTCGAATTTAAAGCTGAGATTTTCGAGTTCGGTTTTTATGCGGAAAAGCCCCAATCGATGGGCAAGAGGAGCGTAAATGTATTGTGTTTCGCCGGCAATTTTATATTGTTTGGCTAATGGCATAGAGCCAAGGGTTCGCATGTTGTGAAGCCGATCGGAAAGTTTAATCAGAATTACACGAATGTCATCAGACATGGTAATGAGTAGCTTCCTGAAATTTTCGGCTTGTTCCGAAGCTTTCTCGGCAAAAACGCCACCCGATATTTTAGTCAGTCCATCAACTATTTGAGCAATTTTAGCACCGAAGAGATTTTCAATATCTTCGACCGTATAATCAGTATCTTCGACTACATCGTGTAGTAAAGCAGAACAGATAGACGTTGAGCCCAAGCCAATTTCACGTACCACAATTCGCGCTACAGCCAAAGGATGCATAATATAAGGTTCGCCCGAGCGGCGTTTGATGCCTTTATGAGCTGCTTTAGCAAAATTGAACGCCTTGGTAATAAGTTCAATTTTTTGACGGTGGGAGGTTTTACTATAATCTACGAGTAATGCATCAAATTCCTGCTGAATGAGCTCATCATCGGTTAGTGATTCAAGTTGTGTTTGCGGCATACGGTTACAGTTATCAATTATCAATCAACAGTTCAAAATTCAATTTCTTCAAACAAATAGCGCAGATAACTATTGAATAGATATGCAAAGATATAAAAAAAATCAAATTAGTCAGACATTAAGGCTCTGCGATTACTTTTCATTAGTTGGGAATCCTGCTTGTAACCATTCTTTAAAACCGCTGTTCAAGTCATAAATTACAAAACCCAGACCCACTATCTTCGAAGCTGCAAGTTTGCTTCGGTGTCCGCTTCGACAGTACAATGCCAAAGGCTTTTTCTTAGCTAATTTCTTTATATTTGGCACAAAATCAGCCTTATTTACATCCATATTTACAGCTCCGGCTATGTGACCTTCAGCAAATTCTTCTGCTGTGCGAACATCTATCAACAATACAGATTTTGCATCGACAAGCTTTTTAAATTCCACAGCAGAAAGCGACTTCACCGACGATAAATTCGATTGAGCGAATACCGAAAATGAGAAAAATAAGCTCAATACATAAATCAGATACTTTGACTTCATAAAGTGTTGTTTAATTTATAAACAAATTGTAATTAAAAAGAGTTCTACCGGAAATAAACTTCGGACTACAAACCACTTTACTAGTATCCTGCCAGCAATAGACTCACATCGTTTGAAGCTATTCCGTAATAAGTTCCGATGAGTCGATTTACCAGTACACCTTCGAAAATATAGGCTCCATGACGAAAACCGGCGCTTTCGGAAATAGCCGATCTCACACAGCCTGAATGTCCTATTTTCATCAAAATGGGTGCGAATATATTGCTTAAAGCCATAGACGAAGTACGGGCCACACGAGCAGAAATATTGGGAACGCAGTAATGTATAACTCCATGCTTTACAAAAATCGGGTCTTGTAAAGTCCTGCATTCGGAGGTTTCAAAACAACCTCCCTGATCTACACTCATATCAATTAATATAGCACCCGTTTTCATAGTTTTCACCAGGTCTTCGGACACCATAAAACGGTCGGAACCATTGATATATCTAAGATTACCAATAACAGCATCAGCCGATGCCAGAGCTCTTATCAACACATTGGGATGAATGACAGAAGTAAAAACCTGTTGCCCGAGATAATGTTGAATCTTGCGTAGCTTATTAACATCATGGTCGAAAATCTTGACCAAAGCTCCCAAAGCTAATGCTGTGCGGGCTGCTACAGACCCTGCAATTCCGGCACCCAGAATCACCACCTCGGTTGGCGAAATACCGGCAACTCCACCCAACAGCAATCCTTTTCCTCCACGCTCATTACTCATCAATTCAGCAGCAACGGCTATAGCTGTATTTCCTTCAATTTCTGAAATGGAACTGACAACCGGAAATGTTTTCTGTTCATCTTTTATTAATTCAAAAGCAATAGCATTCATCTTTTTCTTCATCATCAGCTTTATGCAGTCTGCCGAAAGATTAGACAGTTGCAACATAGAAAGTATAGAAGAACGATCGTGCATCAAATTGAGTTCTTCGATGGTTGGCGGAGCTATTTTAAGTACTATATCGGCGGCAAAGACTTCCGAAGCTTCGTCTACCAGATAGGCACCGGCTTCGCTATATTGTAAATCGGAATATGACATAGGTACACCTGCACCTCGTTGAACATAGACACTGTGACCTTCTTCGGTTACAATGGCAACTCCTTCGGGGGTGAGAGCCAAACGTGTTTCTACATGTGCATTTTCTTTCGGAATTCCAATCGACAGCCGCGGTTGCCGGGCAATTTCGCGCAACAAACACTCTTCAGGAAAAAGTGAGCGTTTTTCTTTCGGATCTCGTTTCATGACTATGTAAATTTTTTAATGTTAGACTACAAAACTAAGCACTATTCTCGGAATAAACAAATAATAAAATAGTTATTCGTTGTTATTCCTAGTTATTTACAGTTATTTATTTCATGTTTCTAAACAAGAAACAGGCTGTATCGTTCTTTAATAAATCATCCTTTGTTTTCTGATTTTACAGACTTTTGAACTCATTGCTGAAAATTCGTACCTTTGCACCCGATATGGAAAATAAAAAACTGACAGGACACATAGCCCTTTTTTCTGCCAATGTAATTTTTGGCATCAACAACCCTATTTCCCGGGCACTGATGCCCGAAATACTCAGTCCTTACACACTTACATTCTTTCGGCTATTTGGTGGAATGTTGTTATTCTGGTGTGTATCGTTATTTACCAGGAGGGAGCATGTTGCGCCAAAAGACATCTTATTGTTATTCTGTGCTTCATTTTTTGGGTTGACATTGAACCAGCTTCCATTCTTTGTTGGTTTATCCATGACTTCACCCATCGATGCGTCCATTGTAGTTACCATGTTGCCCATTCTTACCATGATACTGGCGGCTATAATCATTAAAGAACCTATCACCCTGATGAAAGCCGTTGGGGTTGTGGTTGGTGCTTCAGGAGCCTTATTGTTGGTTTTCAGCAGTCAGACGAAGCACACCGGAAATGGAAATTTCTGGGGTGATTTAATCGTTTTTTCAGCCACTTTTTCGTTTGCTATCTACCTCACAGTTTTCAAAAATCTGATATCGAGATATTCGCCGGTCACCATTATGAAGTGGATGTTTTTGTTCGCCACCATTGTTTGTACGCCTTTTTGTTACAAGCCATTGATGCAAACCGATTTTACAGTGCTAAGTGCCAACACCTACTGGCGCATTGGGTATATGGTTATTTTTGCCACCTTTCTGGGTTATCTGCTTGTTCCTATCGGACAAAAAGTGCTTCGTCCCACCACGTTGAGCATGTACAACTACGTTCAACCGGTAATAGCATCGTTGCTTGCCGTGGCTATAGGCATGGATGTTTTCGGATATGAAAAAGCCCTGTCGGGTGTTTTGGTTTTTGCAGGGGTGTATATCGTAACGCAAAGCAAATCGAAAGCACAAATGGAAGCTGAAAGACAAGCGAAAAGAAAATAGTCGACAATAAACAGCTATAATAGATTTCAATTTCATAGGTATTCAACAATATATAGTTAGTAATTGGATTGACTATAAAGATAGTACCATCTAAATGACACCACCCTACCCCGGGTTAAATAGGGCATAAACAGCTGAGTTGGGTTTAGACCCCACAGTTTATTGAATAGACCCTCTACGGTACATACTTTTACTCCAATAGTATATACTTTTACTCCAACAGTACGCACTGTTTCTTCTACGGTACGTACTGTTACTCCAACAGTGTATACTTTTACTCCAACAGTACGTACTATTTCTTCTACGGTACATACTTTTACTCCAATAGTGTATACTTTTACTCTAACAGTACGTACTATTTCTTCTACGGTGCGTACTGTTACTCCAATAGTGTATACTTTTACTCCAACAGTACGTACTATTTCTTCTACGGTACGTACTGTTACTCCAATAGTGTATACTTTTACTCCAACAGTACGTACTATTTCTTCTACGGTGCATACTTTTACTCCAATAGTGTATACTTTTACTCTAACAGTACATACTATTTCTTCTTCGGTACGTACTGTTACTCCAATAGTGTATACTTTTACTCCAACAGTACGTACTATTTCTTCTACGATACGTACTGTTCAAAAGTAAGGGGTCAGATTCGCTTAACTGGGGCGCGACTTAAAGTCGCACTCCGGCTATACTCAAATACTGTTTTTAATGGTTCCTACAGACCATTTAAAAACCTTATTCTCTTTCTGCTCTCTCATAGAAAAATAGTTTAGTAAAAAAGTCTGTGCGTTAATTGTTTTTTAGTATGTTTGTGGGAGAAAAAAACAACAGCAAAACACTGAGGCTAAAGTGGAAATATGCGTAACTCTATAGCGCATATCCATCTATATAGAGAATATGTACAATTAATTAGATTGTACATATATTGGTGTTATGCGTCATTTTAAAAAATAAAACAATGGGTGAACATAGTAGTTCTAAAAGCTTAGAGATTATCAACTTTCTACAAGAACTTGGAGATTGTTTGGACTATTATGTCGACACTGAATATCCTATGAGTTCAAACTCATTTGGTGGTCAGGCCATTGACATAGCTTGGTTTAATGACAATTCATCAAAGTTTCCTTTATTTATTTTTGAAATAGAAAGTACTAGCAACAATTCAATTGCAAATAACCCCACAAAAGTATTCGGAAAAGAAAGTAAAACATTTGAAAAACCCTTATTCTTCTTCCATATTATCATTGATAGTGCCGATAACTCAGAGAAATACAATGATTTAATGGGAATGTTTGGCAAACATAATTACGAAATCTTTCGAATCAACAAAGGTGATTTAGGGAAACTTATATTTAAAATTTTATCACAGCACAGAAGAATTAGAGATAACATTAATCTCTATTCTGCCTTGAGATTATTATTCATTGACAAGGAAATAAATTCAAAAATAAATATAAGAGATTTATTAGAAAATATTGAAACAATTATCCATGAAAATCAGAAAATATATGTTGGTCATATATATGCAAATATAGCCTCGCTGAATTTATCATTTAAAGATGAATATTTAAACTATATCAAACAAAGATTTAGCAACGGCTCATTAACACTTCTAAGTTACGATGATTACTGCTTCAATATTGTTGCAGAAATGATTAATTTAGGATTAATTTATAGCTCATTTAATAATGAACTTGAAAAAATCAATTTCAAAACTCATTTAGAGAAATATCAGAATAGATATGATATTTTTAAATCAATTGAATATTTACCTGGAATAAATTATGATTACGACATTTTCATTCATGATTATGCTCCTTATTATATAGCACTTGCTTTTCACCTTTTCTCGGAGAATTTATCTGCTCAGAAATATCTTCTGGATGTTGAAATGGAAATAATTAAAAAATTACCTCAAAATAATAAATTTGTATTTGAACACCATATCTCTTGGTTTTTGTTGATGTCTGCTTCCGTTGATGAATTTTCAAATTATTTTGAAGAAGCGAGAAAATTAAGTAATGCAAACAGAAAAGTATTGAACACAATCGTATATTGTCCATTGTCAAAGAATGATTATCAAAGACTCCCAGAATCAAGATTAATTCTTATCCCCGATAGAAAAGCATATAGAAAAAGAATGAATAGTGAATTTGAGCATATCTTATCAAATGATGACATATCGACAATAGCAATAAAAAGCATATCGAAAGATTGGGAAATTGACTTAGAATATTCTTTTAATTTAGGAGTAAATTTGACTAACATAATTGTAAAATCTAACGAACGAAGCACAACGAAAAACAAAAAAACGAACGCATAACACACGCTTTTAGGTTTACCCCTCGCTGCTGCACAATGCATCGTGTGGCAGTTGTCTGAACCTTGATTAAGCAGATAAATCAGATGAAGACAGGTACTCTGAAATCTGATAAATCATCTTTATCTGATTTAATCGTGGTTCAGACAATTCAAACAATCCAACGCATAACCATAAAATAATAATTTACACATGAAAAAACAAACAATTCTAACAGTACTTTTAGTACTATCGGTGACCTCGTTTGCACAGCAGGCCATTTGGGGTGAGCAAAACACCAGTTCCCCGCAAATAAATGCAAACAATACAGTTACGTTTCGGCTGAATGCTCCTAAAGCTTCGGCAGTGCAGGTTACAGGCGATTTTCTGCCTACTCAGAAAGCAGACGGGCAGTATGGAAAATACGATGTACCCGGTACTGTAGATTTAGTAAAAGGCAGTGATGGTGTGTGGGAATATACAACTCCCGAAGCGCTGAAACCGGAATTGTACAGCTATTCATTTATCGTGGACGGATTCAAAACTACCGACCCGAGCAATGTATACCTGATACGCGATGTGGCTTCGTTGACCAATGTGTTTCTGATTGGCGGTGCACGTGCCGATTTGTATAAAGTAACCAATGTAGCTCACGGAACGGTGGCTCGCAGATGGTACCAAAGTCCGACGCTAAACATGACGCGCCGCATCAGCATTTATACTCCGGCAGGTTACGAAACCGGCAAGAAACAATATCCTGTTCTGTACCTGCTACATGGAATGGGTGGTGATGAAGAAGCCTGGCTGGCACTGGGACGCACAGCGCAGATTCTCGATAACCTCATTGCGCAAGGCAAAGCCAAACCGATGATAGTGGTGATGACCAACGGAAACGCATCACAAGAGGCAGCTCCGGGCAAATCGGCATTGGGTCTGTACAAACCTACTTTTCAACTTCCTAAAACGATGGAAGGAACGATGGAAACAAGCTTTCCGGATGTAATCAAATTTATCGAAAGTAATTATCGCACCGTGAATACGAAGTCCGGTCGTGCTATTGCCGGATTGTCGATGGGTGGTTTTCACTCGCTGCACATTTCCAAACAATATCCTGATATGTTCGACTATGTGGGCTTATTCTCGGCAGCCATCACTCCCGATAAAGCTGTAAAATCGCCCATCTACGACGATATGGATGCCAAGCTAAAGATACAGTTTAGCAAAAACCCAAAGCTTTATTGGATAGCAATAGGCAAAGCGGACTTTTTGTACAAAGCAAACGAAGATTACCGGAAATTGCTTGACAAAGGTGGCTACAAATACACCTACTACGAAACCGAAGAAGGTCATATCTGGAAAAACTGGCGCATTTATCTGACGGAATTTGTGCCCCTGCTCTTTAAATAGTCTCAGGTTCGGGGCTGAAAAAAGTATTGTTTAAGAGGATGTTCTATCGAACATCCTCTTTTATTTTATGGTCTGGTCTCTTGCTGTTACAAATTAAATAGTTAGATATTACTAAAAACAAAAAAACAACATTGTCTATGTGACACTATCTAAAAATTTATTTATATATTTGCAGAGAAATTAATCACGAATTGTATAACAATCCGAAAACAACGCAAATAAAATCCATTGTATAATAAAGCCTTTAATCAAATTATTATGTTTAGAAATTTCAAAGCAAGTGTCATCCTTTTAGTAGGGATTTCAGTCAGCATCTTTAGTCAGGCTCAGAAAGCCGTTTATCTTGACGACACTAAACCTCTGAATGAGCGTGTGGAAGATGCACTTTCCCGTATGACGGTTCAGGAAAAAGTAGCTGTATGTCATGCCCAGTCAAAATTCAGCTCAGCAGGAGTTCCCCGGTTAGGTATTCCTGAGCTTTGGACGATGGATGGTCCTCATGGCATTCGTCCGGAGGTATTGTGGGATGAATGGTCGCAGGCCGGCTGGACGAACGATTCTTGCATCGCTTTCCCTGCACTAACCTGTCTGGCTGCCAGCTGGAACAAAGATATGGCTTTGTTATACGGTAAATCAATAGGTGAAGAAGCCCGCTATCGGAACAAAAATGTGCTGTTGGGACCGGGAGTAAACATTTACCGCTCACCACTGAATGGACGTAACTTTGAATATATGGGCGAAGATCCTTATCTGACCTCAAAAATGGTAGTGCCTTATATCAAAGGCGTACAACAAAACGGAGTTGCCGCATGTGTGAAACATTTTGCTTTGAACAATCAGGAAACCGACCGGAATGGCGTGAATGTAAAGGTTGATGACCGTGCGCTTTACGAAATCTACTTACCTGCTTTTAAAGCAGCGGTTCAGGAAGGAGAGGTTTGGTCCATTATGGGTTCCTATAATTTATACAAAGGTCAGCATTGCTGTCATAATCAATATTTGCTGAACGACATTCTTCGTGGTGAATGGGGATTCAAAGGTGCTGTGATTTCCGACTGGGGTGGTGCGAGCAATACCCGTGAAGCTATATTCAATGGTCTTGATATCGAGTTCGGCACCTGGACAGATGGCTTAAAGAAAGGCACCAGCAATGCTTACGACAATTATTATCTGGCAAAACCTTACCTCGACCTTATCCAAAAAGGGGAGGTTGGCACAAAAGAATTGAATGAAAAAGTTCGTCGTATACTTCGGTTGGCATTCCTGACAAGCATGGATAGAAACAAACCATTCGGTTCGTTTGGTACGGAAGAGCATGCGCTTGCCGGACGCAAAATAGCTGAAGAAGGCATTGTGTTGTTGAAAAATAAAAACAACGTGCTACCGATTAATTTGAATAAGATAAAACGAATAGCCGTTATAGGTGAAAACGCCCTTAAAATGATGACTGTAGGTGGCGGTAGTTCTTCGTTGAAAGCAAAATACGAGCTGTCTCCTCTGGATGGAATAAAGAAAAGAGCAGGTGCTCAAACAGAAGTTGTGTATGCACGCGGCTATGTGGGAGATGCTACCGGAAATTATAATGGCGTTGTTACCGGTCAGGATTTATCGGAGAAACGTTCAGCCGACCAGTTAATGGCTGAAGCATGTGCAGTGGCTAAAACAGCCGATTATGTAATCTTTATCGGAGGATTGAACAAGAGCGAGAATCAGGATAGCGAAGGAGCTGATCGTCTGAGTCTGAACTTACCTTACAATCAGGACAAATTAATTGACGAACTGGCAAAAATAAATAAAAACCTTGTGGTTGTAAATATATCGGGTAATGCAGTGGCTATGCCGTGGGTGAATAATGTTCCGGCTATTGTACAGGGTTGGTATTTAGGTACCGAGTCGGGTAATGCTTTGGCTGCCGTATTGATGGGCGATGTAAATCCTTCGGGAAAACTGCCTTTCTCTTTTCCTGTGAAACTGGAAGACAATGCAGCGCATGCATTGGGTGAATTCCCCGGCAAAGATCATCAGGTAAGCTATAACGAAGGAATCTTTGTCGGCTATCGTTGGCACGATAAACAAAATATCAAGCCTTTGTTTAGTTTTGGTCACGGATTAAGCTACACTACTTTTGAATATGGCAAAGTAAGTGTCGATAAAAAAGAAATGGCATCTGCCGATAAAATCACTTTTACAGTCGCTGTGAAGAACAGCGGTAAACGCGATGGATCGGAAGTTGTTCAATTGTATATCAGCGATTTAAAATCATCGCTGCCTCGTCCGCTCAAAGAATTAAAAGGGTTTGAGAAAGTGTCGTTAAAGCCGGGCGAAACAAAGACGGTTTCCTTTACAATAGATAATTCAGCACTGAGTTTCTTTGACGCCGCCAAACATGCCTGGGTAGCAGAGCCCGGCGATTTTGAAGCCATTGTAGCTGCTTCGTCAACTGACATTAAGAGTAAAATCAGATTTGTGTTGAGATAATATAGAATTAATAATGTACAGAAATGCCCCCTAAATCAATGGATTAGCGGGCATTTTTGTATTCAGCTTCAACCAGAGAACCTTAAATTATCGGAAGCCGGATAAGGATTCATAAAACTAATTGAAATACATACATCAACATTCCCGTAAGAAATTTATAGACATCGAATTATTATTGTCCGAAAAAATCAACGTATTATAATGTTGCCCTGACAGGACTTAGATTTGAATTACAACCTACTGACTACCTCAATATAGCTATTCAACAGCTAATGCATGATCGATTGAGCATTCTATTTAGCGTTCTACTGATCTCACGCCAAAGGTCTCATGCCAGGCACTTTCCTCCCTGAGATTAATCAAAATAAAATGTATTTACTATTGACCTTTAAGTCCTAACGGAGTAATCTCTATATCCGGATCACACCTTAAACAACAAAAGCTAACTGTATTTGATGACTCAAATTGCCAGATATTCTAGTATTTGATCTTCAGACACAAAAAAAGCCTCATACACTTTCATGTATGAGGCTTTAAAAACGGCGGCTATCTACTCTCCCACCTTGCGGCAGTACCATCGACGTGGACAGGCTTAACTTCTCTGTTCGGAATGGGAAGAGGTGGA
>Ga0302286_10000131_pt1 | contig 63947 bp, 50 predicted proteins | sample III_Fen_E2_3_FD_198765 | JGI IMG/M metagenome (GOLD analysis project Ga0302286, IMG submission 198765) | Peat permafrost microbial communities from Stordalen Mire near Abisko, Sweden - III_Fen_E2_3 | ecosystem: Environmental > Terrestrial > Soil > Wetlands > Permafrost | place: Sweden: Abisko...
TTAGAGAAAAAAAGCGAAACACGTCGTTCCGCTATACTACTCTGAGCGAAAAACGGGACTCGGACCCGCGACCCCGACCTTGGCAAGGTCGTGCTCTACCAACTGAGCTATTTTCGCATTTTGTTTTACTTTAGTCGGTAACTTTATACCTTCTTTTATTTTCAATTGAAGTGCAAAGATAGTCCGATTTTAATAAATTACAAATATATGAATGAAAAAAAATGATAAAAATGGAAGTTTCTCTTTTTAAATTTACACAGATCGCATCAAAACAGGCAGTTATAAAACAAAAAATGTTTCAAAAAAACTAATTCATTCCGGAATGATCTGATTATTGAATGCTTTGAAGTATTTTTGTACAGAATAGAATAAAAATCTCAGTTAATCCTCTTAATTCTTTTAATTCGTATTTTACATTATGAACGCATTTTATACCATTTCGCTTTTGATTCTCTCCAATATATTTATGACTTTTGCCTGGTACGGACATTTAAAGCTTCAGCAAATGGGGCTAATCAGTAACTGGCCATTGTTTGGGGTTATCATTTTTTCGTGGATTATTGCTCTTGCAGAATATTCCTTCCAGGTCCCTGCAAACAGAATCGGGTTTATTGGGAATGGAGGCTCTTTCTCCCTCATGCAGTTAAAAGTGATTCAGGAAGTCATTACCCTGATTATTTTTGTGGTGTTCTCCACATTGGTTTTTAATACAGGCGGGTTGCACTGGAATCATCTGGCAGCCTGTGTTTGTTTAATACTGGCGGTCTATTTTGTGTTTATGAAATAGAGAAGCATTTTGAATAGAGTGAACGTTTTAGAGAATAAAAGCTGCCGGATTATCCAGCAGCTTTTTTTTGTTTAATTTAAATATTAATTGTACATTTGCCTGCGAATTAATAAAATAAATATAAAACCATGAATAAACTCTTCATTTTATTTTTCACCTTGACTTTTACATTTTTATTGCAGGCACAAGTTACTAAAACTGTTACTTCTACTGCTGGATCTTTGTCAACGACAATGACTGACACTGAATTATCCACAGTGACAAATCTTACAATTACAGGTGTAATTGAAGCGAGTGATTTTGAAACTATGCGTGATAATATGCCTAAATTGGCTATATTGGATATTAGTAATGTGACTATAACTGAAAATGTTATTCCAACTGATGCATTCAATAGTAAAAGAACTCTAATATCAATAATTTTACCAAAAATCATTACATCAATTAGTAGTAATGCCTTTTTACGTTGTGATGGTTTAACCAGTATTATAATTCCTAATTCAGCTACGTCAATAGGAAACTATGCTTTTTATGATTGTTCCGGATTAACCGACATTAAAATTCCTAATTCAGTTACTTCAATAGGAAGCTATGCTTTCTCATATTGTTCAGAATTAACAAACATTACAATACCTAATTCAGTTACGTCAATTAGAGAAAATGCTTTTTCTGATTGCAGAGGATTAAGAACCCTTACTATACCTAATTCAGTTACTTCAATTGGAAGCTATGCATTTTATAATTGTATTGGTTTAAAACACCTTACAATACCTAATTCAGTTATTTCAATAGGAAGCTATGCTTTCTCATATTGTACAGAATTAACAAACCTTACAATACCTAATTCTGTTGTTTCAATTGGAGAAAATGCTTTTTCTGGTTGTACAGGATTAACAAACATTACAATACCTAATTCAGTTACTTCAATTGGGAACTATGCTTTTTATGGTTGTACAGAGTTAATAAATATAACCATACCTAATTCAGTTACTTCAATTGGAGATGCTGCTTTTTGTAATTGTAAAGGTCCTATTATTGTAGATGCAAACAATAAAAATTATTCAAGTACTGAAGAAATTTTATTTGACAAAACTCAACTGAAATTATTAGCGTGTCCAATGTCCAAAAATGGGAGTTATAATATTCCACTGACAGTTACTTTAATTGGAAACTATGCTTTTATAGATTGTGGAGGATTAACAAACCTTTCAATACCTAATTCAGTTGCATCAATTGGAGAAAATGCTTTTTCTGGTTGTAAAGGATTAACAAACATTACAATACCTAATTCAGTTACTTCAATTAGAAAATATGCTTTTTCTTGGTGCACAGGATTAACAAACATTATTATACCTAATTCAGTTACGTCAATTGAAGACTCTGCTTTTGAAGAATGTACCGGACTAACAAACATTACAATACCTAATTCAGTTATGTCAATTGGATACAGTGCTTTTTCAGCTTGTACAGGATTAATTTCAATTTATGCAAATTCAACTTTACCAATTGATTTGAGTATTTCAAGTAACACTTTTTCTAGTATAAATAAAGCTACTTGTACTTTATATGTTCCTATTGGTTCGAAAAGTGCTTATCAAAAAGCAGATCAGTGGAAAGATTTTACCAATATAGTTGAAACTGCAAATTTGACTGCGATTCTAACAATAACCAATGCTTTTATAAACTTTTACCCAAATCCTACAACAGACTATTTTCAGGTGAGCGGAATAAAGGAGAATGCTTTGATCTCAATAAAAGATCTAAACGGAAAAACCTTACTTACCAAACAAATGAATAGTAGTGATAAAATTAATATTAACTCTTTTTCTAAAGGAATTTACATGATAAAAGTTACTACTAATGAAGGATCAATCATTAAGAAGATAATTAAAGAATAATATTTTACACTTATTTCAAAACAAAAGTTATCCGTTAATTCGGGTAGCTTTTGTTGTTTTAATAAATAAATCGCCACCCATTCCCATAAATTCCTACCATCCTATTTCTCCATTTAATACCCTCCATCCATTTTATTATCAAGAAATAAAATTTTTTCAGGTTATAATCGTTATTATTTTTAGTATAGACTTACTTAATTCCAAAAGCTGTTTTATTATTTATTATCTTTGCATCCATAAATTATCTCAGGTATGAAAACAACATCGTTTTGGTTTGTTCTATTAATTATTTTTGTATACTCATCAACTCCTTTACAGGCAGTTCCCGCCTATCCTTATCCGATTAAAATAACACAACCTGATGGATCTGAATTAACGATCCGTTTACACGGTGATGAATTTTTCAACTATAAAACCACCGAAGATGGCTATGCGCTGGTACACGATGCAACCGGATTCCTGACATACGCGCAACAGGATACGGATGGTAACCTGAAAACAACAAACGTAAGGGCAAACGAAATAAAGAAACGTACATCCACAGAAACAGAAACAATAAAAAAACTAACTCCAAATATCAGTTTCACAAAACAAAGCCTGTTAAAAAGAGCCCAACGTGCATTAGTCAGCACTTCCTCTACTCGCCAAAAAGTATATCCCCTGACCGGAACTCCCAAATCACTGGTTATTTTAGTAAACTTTTCAGATAAAAGCTTTGTCACCTCTACCCCGTTAACAGCTTATACCAACCTATTGAATCAGACAGGTTACAGTACCAATGGAGGTACCGGTTCGGCGAAAGATTATTTTCGCGATAATTCCATGAGTGCTTTCTCTCCGGAGTTTGATGTAGTGGGACCTTATACGCTCCCAAATGCAATGGCTTTCTATGGTGGTAACGATGCTTCCGGTAATGACAAAGAGCCACAGCAAATGGTCATTGATGCCTGCACATTGGCATCAAATGCCGGTATTGACTTCACACAATACGATACCGACAACGATGGGATTGTGGATAATATATTTATTTATTATGCCGGTTACAATGAAGCGGAAGGTGGTCCTGCAAATTCAATATGGCCGCACCGTTGGGCATTAGCGGATAACAGTACGAAATTTAATGGTAAAATTATTTCCGATTATGCCTGTACTTCCGAACTGAAAGGTTCAAGCGGCTCCAACATGTGTGGGATCGGCACTTTCTGTCACGAATTCGGCCATGTGCTCGGATTACCCGACTATTATGCGACGAACGATGCGACACATCACACCCTGTCAACGTGGAATATCATGGATTATGGTCCTTATTTAAATGGTGGACGAACTCCCCCGGCCTATTCCGCCTACGATCGTTTTTACCTGAACTGGTTGATTCCCGTTGAACTTAAAAAAGCAGCGAATGTCACTCTGGAAGCCCTTCCAACCAGCAACAAAGCCTATCTGATCACTCAAAACGGCAATCATAACCTCAACGGAAGCAACCCAAGTCCTGTTGAGTTTTTCACGTTGGAAAACAGGCAACAAACAGGCTGGGATACTTATCTGCCCGGCCACGGGATGTTAATAACACACATCTATTACAATTCGACTACCTGGAATGCCAATACGGTAAACAACGTTGCGACTGCCATGGGGGTTGATATTGTCGAAGCCGATGGCATTGCCCGCTCGGAGACTTCAAGTATCGATGCAACCGATTCGGGCGATCCGTTTCCGGGAACTTCAAATGTAACTTCCTACTCCCCCGTCTTGCGATCAGGAGTCAATATTAATAAACCGTTAACCGCCATTACTGAAACCAAAGGGATTATCAAATTTAAATTTATGGGAGGAGGTAACTTACCGACCATCAATTCAAGCGGAATTTTTACTGCTTTCAACACAGTGCAGGGAACACCATCCGCAGTTCAGACCATTTCAGTAAGCGGGATCTATTTGCAATCGAATCTCGATTTATCCTTCAAAACGAATCTTCATTATCAAATGAAAAAAGAATCCGACCCCGAAACTGCCTGGTCGAAAACAATTTCATTTACCCCGGCCGATTCGACGGTGCTGGCTTCCAACATTCAGATCCGGTACAATCCTTCGGTACCTTCGTATGCTGATAAACATACCGAGACATTGATCCTGAGTTCGACAAATGCCGATTCAACGTTCGTTTCCATGACCGGAACTTCAACCCGCCCGGTATATGTCGTGACACCTGTAGCAGATGATGCAACAGATATCACCATTGCTGGTTTTACTGCCAACTGGAATTCAGTGTACGATGCTTCCGGCTATTATTTGACAGCCTATAATTTATCGGATGGAGTATCATCCTTTCGGGAGGGATTCAATAACGGACTGACTGCTCCAAATAACTGGACGATAACTGCCACCGGAATATCTACTTCCACGATTTTAAGCGGCGATTCGGTTCCATCCATTGAATTCAAAAATACAGGCGAATACATACAAACCGAACAATATGTAGTCCCTGCCACCGGTTTATCCTTTTTTATCAAATCGGTAGCTGCTCAGAACGGGAATTTGCAGATTCAGGCATGGAACAATGTAAACTGGGTCAATGTAGACTCTGTAGCCATTACAACTACTTTGAATGGCACTAAAACATTTACTTTCACAGCGGATAAAAATTATACCCGGTTTCGTTTAACCTATTCCAAAGTGAGCGGATACATTGTAGTGGATGATGTAACAGTAACATTCTCTCAAAAACTTGAATTTAATGCAAAAGACATGTGGTTGACTTCCAATTCGGATGCACTGATCGACCTGGCCTCCAACAGAGACTATTACTACAAAGTTAAAGCCTCGGATAAAACACTGAATGCCGATAATTCTGTGAAGTATGAAAATATCACCGGCTTCTCAAACTTAATTACAGTACGAACCTTACAGGACAAATCGTATACGAACACTTTAATTGCAGTTGCCGACAGCATTTTTGTCAATAATACCGGAACTATAAATTTGTATATACCATCAACCCGGGTAACCATTTATGTCTACAACGTTGTCGGGCAAATGATCCGCACCATTACGAACCCGGATTCGAACAAAGTTGAGATAAGTGGGTTACCACGTCATCAAATCTACATTATTCAGGCAGGAAATCGTGTTTCAAAAGTCATTTTATAACGATCAAACCTCATTTCAAACTAAGACTTTCCGTCTGTAGACTTATTAGCCCACCGATGGAAAGTTTTTTTTATGAATCCAAAGCCTGTTTTTCACAACAATAAATTTTAAATAGTATATATGTTATCAGTCGATGCACTCACTGTCGAATTTGGCGGTCAAACTCTCTTCCAGGATATTTCATTTGTCATTAACGAAAAAGACCGTATTGCCTTAATGGGGAAAAACGGAGCCGGGAAATCTACATTACTTAAAATACTGGCCGGGGAGCGTGAACCTTCAAAGGGCACCGTATCCTGTCCGAAAGAAATGAAAGTGGCTTATTTACCTCAACATTTACTCCTTGAAGATAACCGTACTGTTTTTGAAGAAACATCCATGGCATTTTCGGAAATCAATGAAATGGGGAAACAGATCGATGCCCTGAACGAAGAACTTACCACACGTACCGATTATGAATCGGACAGTTACATGGAACTTATCGAACGTGTATCGGCACTTAGCGAACAATTTTACAGCATTGAAGAAATTAATTATGATGCTGATATCGAAAAGACATTGCTCGGACTGGGATTTGTACGCGATGATTTCAACCGGAAGACTGCCGAATTCAGTGGCGGATGGCGGATGCGTATTGAACTTGCTAAAATCCTGCTCCGTAGGCCGGACGTCATTTTACTGGATGAGCCGACCAACCATCTCGACATCGAATCCATCCAATGGCTCGAAGACTTTCTGATCAACTCGGCCAAAGCGGTGGTGATCATCTCCCATGACCGTGCCTTTGTCGACAACATCACAACACGCACCATAGAAGTCACCATGGGCCGTATTTACGACTACAAGGCAAAATACTCACATTACCTTGAGTTACGCCGCGAACGCCACGAGCAGCAATTAAAGCAGTTTGAGGAACAACAAAAAATGATTGCCGATACCACTGAATTCATTGAGCGGTTCAAAGGCACCTACTCGAAAACTCTGCAGGTACAATCCAGGGTCAAAATGCTCGAGAAACTAAAGATTCTCGAAGTGGATGAAGAGGATTCATCGACATTACGGCTTAAATTTCCACCCTCTCCCCGCTCGGGCAACTATCCCGTTACCGCTGAGAATGTAGGAAAACAATACGACGACAAGCTGATCTTCGGAAATGCAAACTTCATGATCGAACGCGGCGAAAAAATAGCCTTTGTGGGTAAAAACGGCGAAGGCAAATCGACACTGGTGAAATGTATCATGAAAGAAATTCAACATGATGGCATGCTGACATTGGGGCACAACGTGAAAATCGGATATTTTGCACAGAATCAGGCCTCTTTGCTCGACGAAAATCTGACCGTATTTCAAACCATCGACGACGTGGCAGTCGGCGATATCCGGAATAAAATCAGGGATTTGCTGGGTGCCTTTATGTTTGGAGGGGAAAGCTCCACCAAGAAAGTCAAAATCCTTTCCGGTGGCGAACGTACCCGACTGGCCATGATCAAGTTATTACTGGAGCCCGTGAATCTGCTCATTCTGGATGAACCGACCAATCATCTGGATATGAAAACGAAAGATATCCTGAAACAGGCCCTGGTTGATTTTGATGGCACACTGATCGTCGTTTCGCACGACCGTGATTTCCTGGATGGCCTGATTACAAAGGTTTACGAATTCGGCAATCAGAAAGTCACCGAGCATTTGGAAAACATTTACGGATTCCTGGCTAAAAAGAAGATGGAGAATCTACGGGAAATAGAGCGTAAAACGGCTAACTAATTATTAGACCTTCTAAAATAAAGATAAGTTGCATCTTTCAAAAATCAACAAAAAAAGATTTCGTATTTCAAATTAATTAGTTGGAATTACGGACTTTTTTTTTGCATTATTCCATTTTCTCAGTACTGGATTTATATTTAGATCTGGCAATTAAAAAAAACATTTAACAAACTATTTTGAATTAATTTCTTTTATTATTCATAACGAATAGTTATTTTTGGAACTGAATTTCAAAACAACGCTTTTATTATTGAAATTTTCTTATTACACTCCTCACCTTTTACTCTTTTCAACTTACTATATATTATTAACCGTGTTACATTCAGTCATTGGTTTTGGTTCGGTTTTGGTTCGGTTTTGGTTCGGTAGCTATTGCCACTTAACAATCATACTATATTAATATATTAGCCATAATACAACCATATATCCATAAAGGTATATGGCATATATTTTAATGTTTTATCAATCGTATATTTCGTTAGCTTCGGATCCAAAACCAATCCAAAAACGACTCAAATCCATAATGTAAACCGGAAGTATTCGAAACATAAATAAGAACTGATTGTTATTTTTCGGTACAAATTTAAAAATTATTTATGGTATATTCTTCTCAGTTACATATAATTTTCAAACTCAATTTCAGTTCTTTTCTGATTGTCGATCCCTTATAGTATCAAAAGTAATGAATGGTTTTATAAAAAACGTTAGAAGCAACTATTCCTGTTTTCACAACCATAAAACCGGCAGAAAAGAGGACTTATTTATACCATTCTGTCGCAATAAACATTGTTATTTAACCATTTTGACAAATAATTAATTTTTACATAATTTTTTTTCGCGATAAGATACAAATTCCATACTTTTATTTTATCTTTCGGAAATATTTAAACAATTAATTACTCATTTATGGATAAAATTAGTACGAACGAAGTCCTGGATTGGGCGAAAGAATTTCTTTCAAAATCGGAAAAGGAAATAACCGCTGACGAGTTGAAAGAACAAAAGAAGTATGCAATCTTAATTCAGAATCCAAACGACAAAACTCTTCTTTCAAAGTTACTGGACGAATCGTCGCAGATTCACAGCAACAAGAAGCTGGCACATCGAATGAAAGTTCTGATTGACCAGTATGGTATTCCTCAGTTTTTCAATGCTACAGATACTTTACTGATCAGGCTTTTCACAGCGTTCGGCTATTGGTTCGATTTTATCGCAGTACCCATTTTCAAAAGCAGATTACGATCGGATACCTCAAAGGTGATTATCAATGAGAAACCATCATTTCTGACACATCATCTGACGGAACGTCGCAAACAAAAGATCGGTCAGAATGTAAACCTGTTGGGTGAAGTAGTATTGGGTGATGGTGAAGCGATTCACCGGTTCAACCATTACCTGGAAGCGTTGAAAGATCCTCTGATTAATTATATTTCCATCAAGATCTCCGGAATTTATGCCCAGATCAATCCGTTGAATTATGCTCAGAACAAACTTGAACTGTGCGACCTGCTAACCCGTATTTACCAACAATCCATTGATTTTCCATACATTGACGAAAACGGTGTTTCAAGTCCTAAATTTGTCAACCTGGATATGGAAGAATACAAGGACACCGAGCTGACACTTGATATTTTCAAAACCGTATTGAGCCTTCCTCAATTTAAAAATTACACATCCGGAATTGTAGTACAGGCTTATTTACCCGATGCCTGGAATTTCCAGACCGAGCTGCTGGAGTTTGCAAAACAACGGATAGCGAATGGAGGTGCAACCCTTAAAATGCGATTGGTGAAAGGAGCCAATCTTCAAATGGAATCGATCATTTCTTCATTGAAAGGATGGGAAAACCCTGTGCTGGGTAGCAAAGTTGAGGTCGACGCCAATTATCTGCACATTCTGGATCGTGCATTAGAACCCGAAAATGCAAAGGCCCTGCATATCGGAGTAGCCTCTCATAATTTTTTCAGTATCGGATACGCTTACCTGTTGTGCAAGAAAAACAACGTGGAAAATGAAGTCACCTTTGAAATGCTGGAAGGTATGGCCAATCATTTACCCCGTGTGATGCGGAATCTTGGAAAACAGATTATCTTATACACTCCGGTAGTAAAGAATGAACATTTCCTGAATGCTGTTTCCTATTTAGTACGCCGCCTGGATGAAAACACGGGGAAAGACAACTTCCTGAGTTATTCATTTAATTTAAAGTACAACAGCAAACAATGGAAATTCGTGCAACAACAATTTTTAGATGCATATGCATTGAAAGATAAAATTGATTCAAAACCTTTCCGCGTACAAAACCGCAACTTAGAAACAGAAAATTGCGGGAAGCCGGTAGTCGGTAGTGAAAAGCCGATTGATGGATTACTAACCCCTGAACAGGAAATACGGAACGCGGAACTCGGAACGTTTACCAACGAGCCGGATACAAATTTTGATCTTCAACCGAATCGTTTATGGGCTGATACAATCCGTAACCAATGGAAAAAAAGCCCGACCGGATCGCCCTATCAGATCCCTGTTCAAATAGGGGATGATGAAATAACCGGTGAAAAGAAATACCAATATATTGATCGCAGTCAAAATGGAGAAGTTTGTGTTTGTGAGGCAAGTCAATCGAATCTCGATCAGGTGAAACAGATCATTTTTGTTGCCGAATCGGACGCATCAAACTGGCGTAAAACCACATTGGAAGAGCGGAGTATCATATTGCATAAAGTAGCAGATCATCTTGGCAGGAATCGTGGGAATCTGATTGGTTGCATGTCAGCCATTACCGGTAAAACGTTCGGCGAAGGGGATGTGGAAGTCTCTGAAGCCATTGATTTTTGTCGCTTTTATCCGGTATCCATGCAGAAAATTATGGAATTAAAAACCATTTCGGTAACCGCGAAAGGAATCGTACTGGTTATCCCACCGTGGAACTTTCCATTGGCAATACCGGTGGGTGGAGTGGCAGCAGCACTTACAGGAGGGAATACCGTGATTTTAAAACCGGCAACATCTGCATTTCCGGTAGCCTGGGAATTTGCAAAAGCTTTCTGGGATGCAGGAGTTCCGAAAGACGCCCTGCAGGTAGTATGTATTGATGGTCGGAAGCCACTTGCCTATCTGACGTCCCATTCCTCGATTAAACACATTATTCTTACCGGAGGAACAGATACAGCATTCAGGTTGCTGGAGAATAACCCTACCTGCCCGCTATCGGCAGAAACAGGGGGTAAAAATGCGATTATCCTAACGGCAAGCGGCGATCGCGATCATGCTATTCAAAACATCGTAACTTCAGCATTTAGCAATGCCGGACAAAAATGTTCAGCCTGTTCGTTATTGTTGTTGGAAAAGGAAGTCTATGATGATCCCGAATTTAAAGTAAAACTCACCGATGCAGTCACCAGTATGAAGACAGGGGGTGTCTGGGATGGTGGAAATATAGTCGGACCAATGATTACTTCCGAAAATGAGAAACTGATTTATGCCATTGATCATTTGGAAGAAGGAGAAACCTGGTTGGTTAAACCCGAATATGTGGATGAGAAAAAATTCATATTGAAACCTTCTGTTAAATGGGGAGTAAAACCGAATAGTTATACCTTTAAAAACGAATTGTTTGCCCCTTTATTAGCTGTAGTTTGCATCAATGATCTGGATGATGGCATAAAAATGGTAAATGCTTCCGAATACGGATTGACTTCGGGATTGCAAAGCCTGGATGAAGAAGAACAATTGCGCTGGAAAAACAGTATTGAAGCGGGAAACCTGTATATCAACAGAGGAATTACCGGAGCTATCGTCAACCGTCAACCTTTCGGGGGCATGAAACGATCGGCATTTGGAGGAGGAATAAAAGCGGGTGGGCGAAATTATGTCACCAGTTTCGTGAAAATAACAGAGAGTTCAAAAATCGTCACGACTTCCAAAGAAAAAGATCAATTCAGCACATTTTCATCCATATTGAATGTCCACGAAAATGCACACTTCCAGACCGCTGTTGACAGTTACATAAAGAACTTTAAAATTGAATTTTCAAAAGAAACTGACATTCATCATTTGATGGGAGAAAAGAATACTTTTAGGTACTTACCACTTAAGAATATGATTCTCAGGGTTCAGAACACCGATAATCTTTGTGATATATTCATGGTGCTGGCAGCAGCCAACATTGTAAAGACACCCATTAAAGTCAGCATCAGTGCAGAGGATTACAAGCTGGAAGTTTTAAAAAAATCGACCGAAAATGTGAGTCCATTAATCGTTCAAAGTGAGAAGGACTTTTTGAACGACCTGGAAAAGTATGAACGGGTCAGAACCTGTGACAACCAACTTTCGGATGAATTCTTTTTGAAAGCCGCAAAAACAGGGAAGCACATAGCTACCGCCAAACCACTGATTGAAGGACGCATCGAGTTACTCCATTATGTGAAAGAACAAAGTATCGCTTTCGAGTACCACCGGTACGGAAGTATAACCGATGAGGTTGAATAATTGACATCTTGTATTCTTGACCTAAAAAAGCCGCTTAACTTCAACGTTAAGCGGCTTTTTCAGGTCTGCGCCGGGAATAGTATCATAAACTAAAACATTTACTATTTATTCATTTACTATTTACTATTTGTCCTGCATACCGTTTGTTTCTCCCCGTTTTTTGTCCGTCAGCCGACAGATAAGCCGCTCTCATGAAACAAATTCATTCTGCCATAAAGACTCTAAGACACAAAGTTTCACAAAGTAATGAACTTCAATATGTGAAACTTAGTGAAACTTAGTGCCTTTTGGTAATATTTTACTATCCGAAATTACGAATTGTTTCTTCTCATTTTTGGTTCCGCAGGCGGAATAAAAGGCTCTTATAAAACAAAATTCCCTTGCCACGAAGTGACTAAGACTCAAAGTTGCACTAAGAGTATTTCCAATCAAAATAACTAACTAAACAACATTAAATCATATACTTATATATTTAGGCCTATATAGAAGATCAAAAAACCCGGAATAAAAAAACCATATTCCCATATTTTTAATATTTGAAAAAGTTCAATTTTTCTAGTAATAATATAGGCAATATAGTAGTCCAATTACCCGGATACCCGGTTTGACATCTATCCACTTTTAATTCAGATTATTACAAATAATATTGATTTGATAGTACATTCAAAAATTTAATGTATAACTTTACGAGTTTACGTTCAAATATTATTAAATTTTATAAAATAATTAAAACTATCAATTTAGAAAAGACTTGAAACGGATTGAAACAGAGACTCATATTTCATCCCTTCCCCCACTTTTATTATTAATGGAATTTAATCATCAAATCTCAAAGACTATGACTTCTTTTAGAAAAATGATTTTAATTCAAATTCTACTATTACCGGAAATTGTATTAATATTTACAAATTGCATAAGTGATGACTTCAATTTAAAAAATGGAATAGACACGGATATATCCTTAGGTGGTGATTCACTTTCATTTCCACTTGGGAATACAAAACCAATCCTGTTGAGTTCGATAATCAAGAGTGACAAGAGTGGTATTCTAAAAACTGCCAGTGATGGAAGTTATTCACTGCTCATAACTGATTCGACTCAACTGAAATTAAAGGGAATTAATCATGTTACATTATCAATTACGCCAGAAATAATTCCTCCAATCCAATTAAAATATCTGGAAACAGACACACCGGATACCGGAGTGAAACAAGAAAATAAGATTGACTATTCGACGCAGTTTTTACGAATAAAACAATCCAGACATACAAAAGGAATAGAATTTTTGAATAACAATACGTTAAGCAAGGCATCAGGGGTATCAAACGATTTGTATTTCAATATTCCAACTCAGACTATTAACATTGATGTGAATAAATTTGTATCGGCTGATGTGAAGAGAATTAATAAGCTCACGTTGAAAACGGCATCTCACATTGTTTTTAAAATCAGCATAAATAATATCCCTTCCGACATTCAGACAGTGCAATTTTCAAATTACACAATTCAACTGCCTACCGTTCTAAAATTCAACGATCCTGAAGTAAACCGGGCGAATCAATTAATTCTCAATAATAGTTTCAACGTTGCTGATGGTTATTCAAAAACGCTTGCATTTGAGGTTATTGATTTTAATTCAGAAGGAGGTATTGCGTTAACCAACGGTACATTCGTTAAGAACAGTGTAGTAACCATGCAGGGAGCCGCAATTATCAGCAATACAAATTTAACCGCTGAAGAAATAGCTGACATTAAAATTCAACCTTCCATCGTTGTCAGTGATATGCAAGTTAAACTTATTGATGGAGAAATTAAACCTTCACTTGATAAGATATCGAATAAAATAACATTCGAACTTCCTGAAATACTCAAACAAGGAGGTAATATATTTGACATCCAAAACCCTTTAATAACCCTGCAAGTGGGCAATAGTATGGGAATTACAATCGATGCAGGGCTGACTATTATCCCATACATCAATGGCAATCCGATACAAAACGGAATAGTAACTACACGTTTCACAGTCCCTCGGGCAGCTATTTTAGGGCAATCGTCCCTGACAAATTATTGGATGTCAAAATCCGGGATTGCTGTCCCTGAAGGTTATCAATCATTAGTTGTTCCCGATTTGCCCAATTTAATGAGAGTAGCTGCTGATGGGATAACAGTTAATATTTCACCTGTTATAACCGGAAACAGACAATATGTAGATCTATACTCACAGAAAAACCAATTGGATTTAAAGTATAGTATTCATGTGCCGTTTGACTTTGGAAAGGATTTCAATGTGCTCTATCTGGATACGATCAGTAATTTAAATAAAGATCTGAATCAGTTTCTTAAATTAACAAACCAGATTGTCCTTATTGCTGATATTGAGAATAGCATTCCATTAAATCTCGACTTTGAGGTTGTTCCAATGGACAGTTTAAACAGAGAAATAACGGGCATTTCAGTAAGCAAACCCGGATTAATTAAAGCATGCAACAGCGATGGGTCTCCTATAAAAAGCAGTATTAACCTGGTTCTGAAAGAAACTGTAGCCGGCTCATTACAAGAAATGGATGCAATACTATTAAAAGCGACAGCCACTAAAGATTCTACGGTAGCAGGAATGCTTTTAAATGCCAACCAATCAATGACAGTAAAAGTAAGAATTAAAATACCCAAAGGAATCACCATTACTCAAAACTAAATCCTCTTCGTTCTGATTGGATCAACCTACAGAAGAATATAACTTCCTTAAAAAAGGTAGTTATAAAAACATGTATGGAAAGTTCAGCGATCAGCGTTTATAATTATTCATTGAATGTGTGTTGTTAAAAACGAACACTTCTCTGTTTATCAATATTATGTAAGGAGAAAAATTAATGAAAAGAACAATATTTTTTTTAATATTACTAACAACCTCCATATTTTGTATTTCGGGACAAGATGTGAATTCAATTTATTTTTTGAATAACCGGAGTCAAAGACATTCATTGAATGCTTCCTTTGCACCCGAATACGGATATTTCTCTTTACCGGCTCTTGGTGGAGTCAGTATGAATATCTCTTCTAACACAGGACTTTCGAACTATATCTATCCGTATCAAAATGAGTTTGTTACATTTCTACATTCGAGTGTCGACGGGCAACAGTTTCTAAACAAACTGTCTCCATCTACTTTCATTAAACAGGGAGCAAATCTAAATCTGCTTTCTTTGGGATTCTACACACCAAGTCATAGTTTCTGGTCATTCGATATTTCGTTAAAAGAAAAAGTGGATGTAAATATTCCAATTGATTTCTTTCGACTCGTGAAACTAGGAATGGAGAACCAAACGGATAATGTGTTTAACATTAAAAATTTAAGCATTATTCAATCGAGTATTGCACAGGTATCTGTCGGATATTCAAGAGAAATAAATTCACAATGGAGGGTTGGAGTTAATGCCAAATTACTTGCCGGCTTAACCTACGAACGAATAAATTACAGTAAATTTGATGTAACTCTTGCTGACGATCGGTATACAATGAATGCGATTGGTGATTATCAACTCAGGTCCAACATGCTTTCATTTGAAAAGGATACAGATAATAATTACGATTTTTCAAAAAGCAATTTTAATTCAGCCCTGTTTAATCCAGCCGGATTGGGAGCTGCTTTTGATCTGGGAGTTACCTATAAACCGGTAAAGAATCTGACACTAGCTGCAGCGTTGAAAGATATCGGCTTCATTGACTGGAAAGCTTCGGCGGTCAAAAACGGGATTGCCAACAGCAATGTAGACTTCAAAGGGTTCGACAATATTGATGTTGACAGCGTAAATATTGATACTCAACTTGATCAATTGAAAAAGGATGCCAATGCATTGATAAAGTTTAAAGAACAACCATCGAACACTAAAAACATCGTTGAATTCATTCCATTTACGTTTAAAGCTTCAGCTGAATACAGCATTTTCGGGAATGAGGAACATGATATATTAGTAGGGCTGCTCTGGAACAGTTATAATGCTCCTGGGAATCACCTGAACGAACTGGTGGGAGCGGTTACATTTAAACCGATACACTGGTTTTCGCTTTCGACTACCTGTGAATTTATACGAAAAGACTATAACAGGTTTGGAGTGGCAATGAATTTTTCGCCAAAGTGGATAAATATATTTATAGCATCCGACTATGTTGTACCAAAAATTAATCACCAATACTTGCCTATCGATAAATTTGATCTGAACTTGAGTGTAGGAGTCAGTTTTATACTCGGCAAACCAAAAGATTCGGACAAGGACGGTGTCGTTGACAAACAGGATAAATGTCCGGACACCCCAATTGGTGTGAAAGTTGATAAAAGAGGTTGTCCCGTTGATTCAGATGGTGATGGAATTCCTGACTACCTCGATACGTGTCCGGACACACCTAAAGTGGCTTGGGGTAAAGTGGATTCAACAGGTTGCCCGTTGGATAGCGACAAGGACAATATACCCGATTACCTGGATAAATGTCCAAATACTCCTACAGGCGTTCCTGTGGATTCAGTGGGATGTCCGCAGGACCAGGATGGCGACGGTGTTGTCGATAAACTTGATTCATGTCCTGATACACCTACTCAGGCCAAAGGGTTTGTAGATAAAAATGGATGTTTGTTGGATACAGATGGTGATGGAGTGCCTGATTATCTTGATTTATGTCCGGGAACGCCATTTAAAGCCCGGGGGAATATTAATAAGAATGGCTGTTTGATTGATGCAGATGGTGATGGTGTGCCTGATTATCTTGACAAATGCCCTGCTACACCGATAGAAGCACGGGGTATGGTGGACGAACATGGTTGTCCGCGAGACATTGATGGTGACGGTATTCCTGATTATATGGATAAATGTCCCGCCATCCGGGGTGTAAAATCGAATCATGGGTGTCCTGAAATAAAAAAGGAAATAAAGACTCTATTTCTGAAAGCATTACGAGGTATAAAATTTGAATCGGGGAAATCGGTGATCAGTAAAACTTCTAATGGTATCTTAAACAGGATTGGACAGGTAATCATAGATAATCCGTCTTTCTTAATTGAAATCAGGGGACATACCGACAATGTCGGCAATCCGGCAAGTAACCTGTTACTATCGCAAAATCGGGCGAATGCTGTATGTGAGTACCTGATAAAAAGAGGTGTCAGTGAAAAGAAGATTACTGCAAACGGATTTGGTGATAAAAGACCTGTTGCCAGAAATAATATAGCAGCAGGAAGAAAATTAAACCGGCGTGTTGAATTTATTGTCACTTTTGAATAATAAATTCAGATAAAACAGATATAAACTCAAGGAGGCTGCCTATAGATAGACAGCCTCCTTGAGTTTATTCTAAATTAAATACTTGTTTCTAATAAAACAGCAGACATACGGGAGCTCCGACTTTCATCTGTTTACCGGTGAAGGTGAGAATACCTGATTGAATATTTCGTTTAAAAATCATGATATTATCCGAATCCTGGTTGGCAATGAATACATATTGACCATCGGGAGTAATGGCAAAATTACGTGGACCGGCGCCTCCCGTCGAGATGATTTGTTGAAAAGCCAACTTACCATCATCCTGAATCCTGAAACAAGAAATATCATTTGCAGTACCTCTGTTCGTTGTATACAGGAATTTTTCATCAGGGGACAAATGGATATCGGCTGCCCGGATAATAACTTTAGGATCCTTTATTATGGTAGTTTCCTGTAATAACCGCAGCTTACCATCCTTCATTCCTACTACAGACAGTGTTCCATCAATTTCATGCAACAAATATATTTTTTTGCCATCACGGCTAATAACTGAATGACGTGGTCCACTTCCCTGTTTTACTGTCAAAGTATCAAACGGGGTCAATACATTGGTTGTCGCCGTTGGGTTATATGCATACACAGTGACTTTATCTGTTCCCAGGTCATTGGCTAAAACATACTTATTATCAGGTGTTACCAGTACCTGGTGGACGTGTGGTTCATTCTGGCGTTCAGTATTAACGCTTTTCCCCGTATGTTGAACCACCTGTATTGCATCGCTGAGTGTACCGTTGGATTTTCTCCCAAAAACGGTAATACTGCCTCCACCATAATTAGCAGTAAAAACATGCTTTTCAGTTGCAGAAATAAAACAGGGTCCATCACTCTTTGTTAATGAAGAGTTTAAAAACCTGAGAATACCTGTTTTCATATCAAATGAAAAAGCATTGGACGAACTGCCAACAGGGCTCTCACTGACTGAGTACACGAATTTTTTATCCGGAGTAATAACCAAAAAGCTCGGATTTGAGATACCTGAAGTGACTGATTTCTGAACAAAAGCACCTCTTTTCATATCTACATCATACGAATAGATACCCTTACTTTTGTCGGCACTGGTATACGTACCAATCAACAAGCGGTACCTGCTGTTTTGGGCTGTAACCGGTAAAAGCAACAATGAAAGAAGTAAAACAAGTATATTTTTTTTCATTTTAAAGTTAGATAAAACAGCTGAATATTAATTAGTAATTGAGTTCCAAAAGTACAAATAAATCCGGAATTATCTAAAGAAAAAAAACTTTGTAAGAAAGGAAAGTGTTAGTATTTAATAAAGAGAATACTCGAATTCTATCAATGTATAAACTATAAAGCAATAAAAAATGTCTGATAAGCACATAATCAATACGGAATGGAAAGGTGATATGGCCTTTGAAGCGGATGTAAACGGTCATAAAGTGATGATGGATGCAGCAGTTGAAGCAGGAGGAAAAGAGTCAGGATCAAGTCCGAAGAAACTAATGTTGGTAGCATTAAGTGGATGCACGGGTATGGACGTTGTGTCCGTATTAAAAAAGATGCGTGTAGATATTGAAAAGTTAAATATTGAAGTACAGGGCGATGTTGCTACTGAACATCCGAAACGATATACGAATATGCATGTGATTTACACGTTTACAGGCAAAAACTTACCCCTGGATAAACTACAAAAAGCAGTAACTATGTCGGAAGAAACTTATTGTGGAGTAGAAGCTCTCTATCGAATGGCCATAAAAGTAACATCTGAGATCCGGATTACTGAATCAAAATAGTAGATTTTCAATAAATATTGATAGCAGAAATTCGATGAAAGAATTTCTGCTTTCAACATTTGTTCTACTGTCATCACAAATATCACTCAAAAACAGACCTAAAATTCCACTTATAAATACATTACTTATCCTTTTAATCATAAGGACTTTAATTCTCATGTAGAATCATTTAAATATGAACATTGTTTTTTATTATTCAGTAAAAATGTGTAAATTTGTTGAAACAGTTAATTTACTCTCTGAATGTTTTACTAACCTCACAACATATGAAATTAATTATTATATCAAACAGGCTACCTGTCAAAGCATCAAAATCAGAAAGTGGTGAATTCGAATTTTCGAGAAGCGAAGGTGGGTTGACTACCGGACTTGATTCATTGGAAATGGATGTCGAGAAGCATTGGGTTGGCTGGCCGGGAGCCTTTGCAGAAACCAGTGAAGAACAGGAAGAGATTACTGAACATCTTGATCCATTAAAATTTCATCCTGTATTCCTGACATCCGAACATATTCAGAATTATTATGAGGGATACAGCAACAGCACGCTGTGGCCTTTGTGTCATTATTTCTATGCCTTTGTCGAATATGAAAACAAATACTGGGAAAGTTACAAAGAAGTGAACGAAATGTTTTGCCAGGCTGCCATTCCGTTTATCGAACCGGGTGACATTGTATGGGTACAGGACTATCAGTTGATGTTACTTCCGGCATTATTGCGGAAAGCGATTCCGGGAATAAGCATAGGCTACTTTCATCACATTCCTTTTCCTTCTTACGAACTCTTCCGGGTATTACCTGAAAGAGATGAGTTGCTAAACGGACTGCTGGGAGCCGATTTAATCGGATTTCATACTTACGACTACATGCGACATTTTGTAAGTGCGGGCGAAAGAGTACTGGACCTTCATTTCAAACTGGATCAGGTATCACTAGAAAACAGGATTGCTTACGTCGATGCATTCCCTATGGGAATTAATTATACACTTTACAATGATACGGCCATCTTACCGCAGGTTCAGCAAAAAGCGAAAGAACTCAAAAAGAGTTTTGGATCGCATAAACTCATACTTTCTGTCGACAGGCTGGATTATAGCAAAGGGATACTTCACCGGTTAAAAGGCTTTGCACTTTTTCTGGAGAAACATCCCGAATACAAAGAAAAAGTATCCATAGCACTGATCATTGTTCCTTCGCGGGATAATGTAGATCGGTATGCCGATTTAAAAACAAAAATTGATGAAGCTATCGGTTCGATTAATGGCATATATTCGACCATCAACTGGACACCGGTATATTATTTTTACCATAGTTTTGATTTTGAGGAACTGGTTGCCATGTATCACATTGCAGACATTGCCTTAGTAACTCCTTTACGGGATGGAATGAATCTGGTAGCCAAAGAATATGTAGCAGCGAAAAGAGATACTCCGGGTGTATTGATTCTCAGCGAAATGGCCGGTGCTGCAATCGAATTGACCGATGCCATTATTGTAAATCCGAACGACATAGAAGAAATTGAACGTGCCATACTCGAAGCCCTCGAGATGCCGGAAGCTGAGCAATTAAAAAAATTAAAGTTGATGCAAAAAATTGTATCTAAAAACAATGTAAACAAATGGGCTTCTGATTTTGTCACTGAATTACAGTCAATAAAACAAAAAAATGATGAATTAAATAACGAACGGCTCGATGAAACCACTGTCCTGAAAATTCAGGAAGCATATCGAAAAGCTTCAAAACGATTAATCATACTGGATTATGATGGAACATTGATGGGTTTTAAAAGTCGGCCTGAAGATGCGATTCCCACAAAAGAATTAATGGCTTTGCTGGAGAAACTTTCATCAAATGACAAAAACAAAGTAGTGATAAGCAGTGGCAGAGATCAACCCACACTCGAAAAATGGTTTGGAAAATTACGAATGACCCTTGCCGCAGAGCATGGCGCTTCTTATAAAGAAGAGGGTGTATGGCACAAAAACCTTCCTTTGACCCAACCATGGGATGATGAAATCGTTTCAATACTGCAATCATATGTTGATAAAACACCCCGGTCGAGAATGGAAATCAAAGATACATCATTAGTTTGGCATTACCGGAATGTAGACGGTTGGCTGGCATCATTGAGGGAACAACAACTATTGATTGCATTGATTGCACCCTGTGCCAGACAAAATTTACAAATCATGAGGGGAAATAAGGTTGTGGAAATAAAATCACCTTACCATAATAAAGGCTCAGAAGTACAACGAATATTAAAGAACGATAGTTTTGATTTCATTTTAGCCATGGGCGATGATACAACTGATGAAGATACCTTTCGTGCATTACCGAATGATGCATATACCATCAAAATCGGAGCTATATCTGAGATTGCACGTTACAATTTAAGGTCGCAAATGAGCACAATACCTTTTTTGAAAAGATTGGATGAGAAATAAAAGAAACACTTAAGTTGTATTTAATCTTTTTCATCGATTTATAAAAAAAGGATGAATATTAAAGCGGACATTCTGTATACAGAATGTCCGCTTTATTTAAGAATAAATCAGGGTCTTATAAATCTTGATGATTCAACCTCCTCAGCAAATAGTTTAGCCGTATTTATTAATGCTAAATGCGAATAGGCCTGCGGAAAATTGCCTAACTGACTTTTGGTTTCAAAATCCAGATCTTCACTAAATAATCCCAGGCTGTTGGAATAAGTGATCAGCTCATCGAATAACTTTTTAGCCTCTACCTGTTTACCTATAACAAACAACGCACGTACCATCCAAAAAGAACAAATTGTAAATGCAGAAGTCGGGAGTCCAAAATCGTCTAAAATATTATACCGGAACATCAGCCCCTTATAGTTCAAAGAACTGTATACGGCTTCAACAGTCTTGCGGTAACGCTCATCTTCGGATGATATAAAGCCGTAGGTTTCTAAAAGCAGCAGGGAAGAGTCTAAATCGTTACTTTCATAGGTCTGTGAGAAGCTTTGAATATCTTCTTTCCACCCTTTTGTCATCACATCCAGCTTAATTGTATCGGCCACTTCTTGCCACTTTGTGGTAAAAACATCCTTATTAAGCAATTTTGCTATGCTGACTGCCCGATCCATAGCCACCCAACACATCATTTTGGAAAAAACAAAGTGTTTCTTTTCACCACGGATTTCCCAAATGCCATTATCCGGTTCCTGCCAGTGATCAATAACAGTTTTGATAATATTCTTAACCACTTCAAAGATATCCTCAATTTCATCCAGTGTACCCGGGAAATAGCGATAATACTGATAGATGACATCCATCAGATATCCAAAAGAATCATTTTGTATTTGATTGTAGGCATCATTACCTACCCTTACAGGACGGGAGTTTTGATATCCGCTCAAATGATCCAGTTCAATTTCAGTCAGGATTCGCTCGCCACGTATGCCATACATGATTTGGAAGGTATCGGATTTGCTTTTCAGAATATTCTTAATAAAATTCATGAATCTCTTTGCAGTTCCCTGATGACCGACATGCAACAAAGTCTCAATTGACATGGAAGCATCCCTGAGCCAACAAAACCGGTAATCCCAATTCCGCACGTCACCAGCCGATTCAGGCATGCTGGTTGTTAATGCAGCCAGCACTGCACCGGAGCGATGGTAGGACATTAATTTTAAGACCAGGACACTCCGTTCGATCAGATCATCATACAACGTGTATTTTTTGGACCGGTTTGACCAGTTCATCCAGTAGACTTTGGTCCGCTGCAATTCCAGTTCAACTCTATTCTGATCAATCTTGATTAACTTCTGGTTATTCGACAACAATAAGAATTCATCATGGAGCAACACAAATTCTTCACTATTCAAAATCTTATTAAAATCAAGCCCTGAATACAAATAAACGGTGTCAATTTTATTTTGAACAGAGTAAGACTTCATATATTCAGGTCCTATCAGCTGAATGACTTCATCTCTGGCATAATTTATGGCCGGACTATAATCTACTTTAAAACGCGGACTTCCGTGTTTCAACCGAATAAGCCTGTATATTTCGGGAGGCTGAAAATAATCGTTTTGTTGATCTATCCGATACAAGGGCATAAAATCAATAACTTCAAAACCGCCTTCGATCGAATTATAGGATGTTGACAAAATGTTTGTATGCTCTACGTATTTTTGAGAGACAGTATAATGGTCATCGACTACGAATGCAAAACATCCACCTTTTTCTTCATCCAGTAATTTTGCAAAGATAGAAGGGGAATCGAAATCCGGAAAGCAAAACCAGTCAATGCTTCCCTTGTCGGAAATCAATGCTGCAGAGCGACAATTACCCACTGCCCCATATTTAAAATGATCCATATGTTTAAGTTCTTATTTTTAAAAAATTATTTATATTCAGTACAAAAATAATCATTTTCAACTACTAATCAGGTTTTAATAACCAACTTATAACACTCAGGCGACCAATACATAAAACCGGCTCACAGTTTCATGTATTCTAAAAAAAAAGACAAATATTTCCTGATTGATCCGAGGGTAGTAAACAGTTATTGAATAGATTATAACAAAACAACCCACAAATCTAAATATCGGTGTTGAAATTCAACACTTTTAATTAAACTTGCAGGTTGTTTTATACCAAATATGCTTTTAGAGGGGCATAAAGAGTATATAATTTAAATCTTTCCTATGCTGTTTGAGTATAACGATTTCAAATACTCGATAGTCGGATATTTAAATATTTTCAGTTCTTTTTCAATTTGTTCGGGTGATTTTACCGGGTTGGATAAATCCCTGTACAGATAGTTATCTTCAGAAGCTGATACTGTCTGAATTTCAGGACATTCACTTTCAAAAAGAAAAGCTACACTTTTGTGATAGATAATCTTCAACCCTACAATGGTAGGAGCTTTGAAAATATTCAGTTCCTCTCCTAAACGTTTAAGAGATTTTCGTGTATGCAACAATATTTTTGATTCACCGTAATATTCAGGTGAAGATGATATCCAACTATTTTTATCAAAGATATTTGAAATACTTAGTTTATACAGTTTTTTCAAATAAGCGATACTTGGTTTTTTGAAAATCTTCAATTTGTTTTCTGCTCTCATAATCAGTTTTTATTTATGATTTATACTCTTTTACACCTCTATTACTTCAACAAATATCATTGTAGAAAGTTTAGTAAATGAACCATAATATCCATTATTCAAAAAACTGAATTTGATGCTGAATATTTACTGTTCATTTCTTTTTTAGTAACATTAATCGTGCCAAAAGACTCTAAACAAAATATATTTGAAAAATATATTACAAATTGAATAATATAAGAATAATACTTCTTAATTTTCAAAACCAAGGAAGAAAAAGATTCGGGATTACCGTATATTTGAAGCTTTCAGGATTGATCAATTCAAAAAAACGAATCTATTATTTTCTGTTTCCATTACCGTTATCACGATTATCTTTTTGATTTCTACCTTCAGGTTGTCCTATTTTATTATTTTGCTGTGAGTTGTTCGTACCATGTCTTTTCACGTTGGTTTTCACCTGATTATTGCCTTTTACCTGAATCCGGCTATTATTATTCCGGTTTACAGTTTTATTGACTTTAACCACCGAATGTGATTTTACCTGTTTATTATTCCGATCATTTCGTACACCAATGTTATGTTGTGTTTTACCACGATAACCTTTGGCATATTTCATTTTATACGACTTGAAATTTGAATAGGGTTTATTTCCACGATAATCGTTCATCACCACTTTATAACCGCCATACAAATCATAATTTTTATAACGAGCCGGCAAATACGAACGGTGTACCCATGAATTGCCTACCATGTAAATAAACATAGAGTGTTGAACATCATAATAAGCTTCCACATCAGGGAGGTAGTAGTATTTTACGCTGTTATAACCGGCAGGTCCCCATGCCGGAGGAGTACCGATATGCACATTTACAGAGATCTGACCCATTGCCGTACCTGCAAAAAACAACATCATTCCTACTACGAATAATTTTAAAGTTTTCATTTTCTTAGTTCTGTTTATTTTATTTATAATTATTGTACAAAGATGCGGACTTTCGGTAATGAATAAATTACATAATTTAATTCAAAACTTACAAGATTCACACCTTTTAGGGAGATGAGTTAAAGGGAATAGAATGACGAAGTAATTGGAGTATTTGTTGAACGGAAACTTTGATTTCAAAAAGAGAGCTAAAAGAAGTTGAATTCAGGGAGAATGAAGCCTTCTATTAATTCAAGGGATGTTTAAAAGTTACATGAATGTAGTATTAAAACATGAAGGTAATAAATCTGAGGGTTATAACAAGAATTGAATTAAAAACAACAAGAATGATCATCCTTGAAAATAAAGCAGCTTTAATTAGCCGGTTCGGCACGAACAATCTTTACAATTTGCTTTGCAATATCTTCCGGCGAAAGAATAAAATCGATGCATCCACTTGCTATGGCACTTTCGGGCATATCAGGTTGTCCGGCAGTGTCGGGTTTCTGAGCGATTGTTATACCACCCGTCTCTTTAATACTGCACATGGCATCCGCACCATCTCCATCAAACCCTGAAACAATAACGGCGATAAGTTTACCATCCCAGTTTTGAGTCAATGACATCATAAAAACAGTAATAACATCAGGCCAACCTCTTGGTTTGGATATAGGTTTTAACCGGAATTCGCCATTCAGCACATGTAAATCCCTTTTTTCGGGGATAATGAAAACATGGTTAGGCTCAATATCTAATTTTTCTGTGATTAACTCAACAGGCATTTTTGTATACTGAGGTAAAATCTGGTGAAGCATCGTGGCAACAGTGCGCAAGTGATTCACTATAACAACAGCAACCCCCATATCTTCTGGCAGACTCTTTAATAAGCGTTTGTATGCATCAAGCCCCCCTGCAGATCCTCCTACACAAACTATTGGAAAATTTCTGGTATTTGTTTTTGTTTTCATTGGATTTTAAATTATCATTGTATAATCATAAAAAAGCCGGATCTATTTATATTAAGATTATAACCCGGTTTGTCTGGTTGGAATAAAAATTACAGGAACAAATAGTTTCATGATTAAGCAAAATTTTAATTTTGGTATTTAACTTTCAAATCATTGAAGTATTCGTCAAAACGTTTATGCACACCATGACCAAAGAACTCTTCATCAATCGATTTAAATTGTTCACACAGTTCATTCTGTGTTTCTTTACTTAATACTTTTTCAGCTATTGAGAAATAAACGCTTTCTTCTTTTTGCATATGATGTTGAACCAGTTGTACATAATTAATCATACAGTCGGCTATCCTGTCGCAGGAGAAAGTACTTCCCATTTTGCAGTTTTCAACGCAACAAATTATTTCTTTTAAATAATTGTTTCCAAGTACATGTTCGTTTATCAGTTCTGCCGGATCATGTTCCTCCGGTAGATTACTGCCTGTAAAAGCGGGGTAAAAGAATTTCTCTTCTTTCAACCGGTGACATTGATCAATATAAACGTATAAAAAATCTACTATTTTCTCGACGTCAATGGTATAGAATACATTTTTAGCTTTAATACTCTCTGAAATTTTGCTCATTATGTTAAGCATCAGTTTAATCGAATTATGCTCTATTATTAAATCTTCTGTTGGGTTCATAAGTTGCTGTTTTATTTAAATTGATTTAAAACTACGAAGTAACTATGTTATTGATCAATATTTCGTTACACACGATACTAAACGGATTTTTAAAGTATTTCTTGCTTCTTCTTTTTAAATAATTTATAAATTTCAAACCCGATAATCGTAGTCATTCCTGCTCCGATACAAATAGATATATTTACAAGTGAAAGTTTATTGAACTGAAACAAATCGAGGAAAAACGGTATATTCAGGATTAATGCCAGAAAAAAGACTGCACCCCCTACTACCCAAATGACAGCTTTATTGGGTGTTGCTATAATTTTAAATATATTGTCGGTCCACGAACGATTCGTCAGGATGACTGCAATATTAGAAATTATTAACGTAGTAAATGTCATTGCCCTTACTTCTTTAACATCAAACCCCTGATACAGACACATAAAATATACGAAAGCTGTAACAGCCAGAATACCAACCCCCTGTAAACAACTCACGAGAATTTTACTGACTCCGAAGAAAGGTTCATCCAGTTTCTTGGGTGGTCGGCTCATTACATTTGCTTCTTCTTTTTCAGCTTCGAAAATAATGGAACATGCCGGATCGATAATCAGTTCAAGAAATACTATATGCACCGGCCAGAGAATGATCGGAAGATTACTGACCAGTATAGGCAGTAATGATAAACCTGCGATAGGAACATGGATCGCAAAGACATAACCAAAAGATTTCTGCAGGTTATCAAATATTCGTCGTCCCATTCGTATAGCTCCGACAATGGATGAAAAGTTATCGTCCATCAATACCAGCGAAGAAGCTTCGCGTGCAACATCAGTACCCTTACGTCCCATTGCAATACCAATATTGGCTGATTTAAGAGCCGGAGCATCATTTACCCCATCACCTGTCATGGCTACTATTTCGCCGTTCCGTTTAAGTGCTTCTACAATTTTAAGCTTCTGTTCAGGAACTACCCGTGCGAAAACGTTTATCCCGTTTATCTTCCGGCTTAATTCGACTTCCGATATTGCTTCCAGTTCAGTTCCAGTCATGCACTTATCGGGATTTTCCAGACCAATTTCGAGTGCAATATGCTGTGCTGTAACGGGGTAATCACCTGTAATCATGACCACTCTGACTCCGGCTTTGTAACATTCATTGACCGCTTGTTTTACATTGCTGCGTATCGGGTCGGAAAGTCCGATCAGCCCAATAAAATCGAACTTAAAATCATGTTGTATATCGGGTAGATGGGTTGTAAGTATGCTGGCTTTTGCAACTCCAAGGACGCGCAATCCACTTGCTGCCAGTTCTTCGACAGCTTGTGACAGCCTTTTTTTTTCTTTTACATCCAGATGACACAATTCAAAAATGGCTTCCGGAGCACCTTTTGTGGCTATAATTTTTTGCTTTGTACTTTTTTCAGAAAACACCCGTGACATAGCCAACAATTCTTTGGAAAGGGGATATTCCTTAATCATTTCCCAATTTTTATGAATATGTTCGGTTCCTTTGAGATACATTGCCCCCATGCCTGAAATAGCCTGTTCCATTGGATCAAACGGATTAGTCTGACTGGATAAAATGCCAAACTCCATAATTTCGTGGAATTCGGGATTTAACTCATTTCCTTTTTCTATTGTTTGATAGTCTTTTCCGTTATACAGTTTTGTAACCGTCATTTTATTTTCAGTCAACGTACCTGTTTTATCGGTACACAGAACAGTAGCCGATCCCAGTGTTTCAATGGCTGAAGGATTCCGTGTCAGCACCTTCTTCTTCGACATACGCCATGCCCCAAGTGCCATAAACACAGTCAGGATAACCGGGAATTCTTCCGGTAATACTGCCATGGCCAATGTGATCCCGGCTAAGAAACCGTTTATGAGATTTCCACGGGTAAGCGTAAAACCTACTACCACCAACAAACAAAGTACAGCCGCTATGATGGTAAGTTTTTTTACAAGAGAGCCCAATTCAGTCTTCAGACGGGTGGAATTTTCATTTACTCCTTCAAGAGCAGTACCTATTTTACCTATTTCAGTATTTATTCCGGTACTGGTTACCCTGGCAATCCCATTTCCCTGTACAATCATGGAACCTGAATATACGAAAGGCAAATCGTCACCACCCGGTTGGGTAATCTTCAACTGTCCATCCCAGTCGTTTTTACGGACTGATACCGATTCACCGGTCAGTAATGATTCATCAGCAAGCAAATTTACCGAACGAAGCACAGTGGCATCCGCTGGTACCCTGTCGCCTTCCTGAAGGACAATTAAATCATCGGCTACAACGTCCACACCTGCAATTCGGGTTTCTTCCCCATCACGAATCACTAAAGCCCTTGGACTAGCCATATCTTTTAGTGCATCCAGCGCTTTTTCAGTTTTCTTTTCCTGGAAAAATTCAATACCCATAATCACAAAAACGAAACCCAGCAACATCAGTCCTTCCTGTAACTGACCTAATACGAGATATAAACTACCGCAAGCCACTAAAAGAATAAACATAGGCTCCCTGATTACGCCCAGGGCCAATGTAAATATATTTTTGGGTTTTGAAGAAGGCAGACTGTTCGAACCTTCTGTTTTTAACTTTCTTGCCGCCTCTATACTGGTTAGTCCCTGCAACAATTCTGGTGTTTTATTCGTATTGGTTTGTTCGTTTTTCATTTTAATTTTTTTTAATATTCAATGATATTGATATATTTATATTTCGAAATGATGATTGATGAAATCAGAAAACTAACGATTTAAATTATCTGGTTTTTACCGGTATTTCAGTTTTTGCTATTTCTGTGGGTGCAACCTTTCCTGAAAACATGTTGGCATAGGCATGTGTAAACTCAGCACCAAAAAATACAATCATCGAAGTATAGGTAACCCAGAGTAAGATTAAAATGACTGACCCAGCAGCACCATATCCTGTACCGGGATTCGCTTTACCGAAATAAAGCCCTAAACCGAATTTACCAATTTCAAACAGGAAGGCAGTAACAAATGAGCCGATCCAGACATGCTTCCATTTAATTTTTGCATCAGGTAAAAACTTAAACATGAGAGCAAATAATATAGCAAGAATAAACAACGATAATCCTGAATTTAGCAATTGTAATATCAACAAAAATGAATCGGAGAAATGACCGGTTAACCAGTTTCCAAAAGCGGATATCAGGGCAGATACCAGAAGTGATACGATCAGTAAAAAAGCAATTGAAACAATCAATCCGAACGAGAACAACCTGATTTTAATTATTTCCCAAATTCCTGATTTCTTTGGATCTGCTTTAACTTCCCAGATTATATTTAATGCATTTTGAAATTCGGCAAATACTCCGGTTGCTCCAATAAGAATTGTCACTATCCCAATGATCGTAGCCAACATTGTATTTTTCAGTTTTGTTGCCTGAATAATCATATCCTGTACCTGTCTGGCAGTGTCAGCTCCCATAGTGGAGGTGAATTGAGCCGCTACCTGATGATTTACAGCCTCCCTGCCAAAGAAATATCCCGCAAGGGTCATTATCACCACAAGTAAGCCCGGCAACGAAAAAACGGCATAATAAGCAATTACTGCACTTTCATGAAAAGGATCTTTTGCAAGCCAACTTTTAAATGCATTTTTTAAAACGGTAAAAACTTTTTGAATGTGAGTTCTCATTTGAATAATAGTGTGCATCGATGTGCATTAAATAAAAATCAGAGATCCTGTTTATTGTCTTATTAAACAATAAAACGCCTTCAATTTTCAAACCCTGACAAAGATTTCGTTCATTGACAGGGTTGATAAGTAATGAATAATGAATAAAGAACAAGTAACAATTGCCAAAACACTGAACTGCAGGTTTTCATTGATTTACAAATAGATCATTAAATACCTACAATTACTTAATACTTTATTAATTCATATAATTTCGTTTATTTCAGAGACATAAGCCTACTGATTAACTTTTAGCAATTTCTTTTTTTGTAGGAACAATAAACATTGGAATAGTAGATTGTAACATAACTTTTTGCGAAACACTTCCTAATACAATGTTTTCAAGCCATTTTTTACTCAAAGAGCCCATCACAATAATATCAACATCCAACTCTTTAGCTGTTTGAAAAATTGAATCTGCAAAATCACCTTCTTTTACAACTGTTTGTATAGTTAAATCGCCTAAAAACAGTTTTGTTTTATCAAGAAATTGTTGAGACGCTTCTTTTAGTTCAACCACACTATCTAATTGTAATGGTCCCATGTTAAGGTAACTCAAAGAATAAACTGTCAAATCTTCAATAACATGCAAAAGAATTACTTCAGCACCCATTGACGTTGCAATTGAATATCCTGATTTGGCAACCTTTTTAGCAGTCGGATCATAATCCAGAGCAATCAATACCTTATTCATTTTTGTCGTTTTCATGATGTTGAATTTTTTTAAATAATTAATTTAGATAATTATACTTGAGATGATTATGGAAATAATTAAAATGAAATCCAATTTCAAACCATGCTGAAAAAAGAATTGTTATTAATCACATTATTTATTTTCTAATACCGCACTTTCAGAGCTATATCACCCAAAGATTTTAAATCTTCCTGAGTAGTGAATATTGCACGACCTTTTTTAGAAATTACATCCCAGGCAATTTCACTTGAAATATCATTTATAACTCCGGGTAAATTAACATCGTTCACTAAATCCAACGAAAACTCACCGGTCACTCTTACTGCCTGGTGAAAATTATCATTTACAATTAATAAATCGCCTCTGCCCTCTTTCGCAGCCCTGTATATTTCTGATAATTCGGTAATAACATTTCCCTTGCCAACAGCTTCCTGCATTTCCTTTATATCATCTGCCCTACCCTTCTTTTGTTGAACGGTCACCACCTGCCAGGCATCAGTGGCAATTGAATGAGTCGGTATATAATTATAATTTATATTTTTCCATCCTAAATAGACAGCGGGTTTATCGGCAACTTTCATCAGCCTGTTGTAATTATCATCAGTAGATATGACAACACATTTCATATCGGTTTTATTATTCACCCGTACTACTGCCTTGTCAATCTTGTTAAAAAATTCACGTACCTGATTTTCGGCTTGCTTACCATTGGTAACTGTTTCAGTATCGGTTGAATCATCAATGTTATTTTCAAATGGGAAATCATCATTTTTTATTTCACCAACAACACCATCGTTGATAGCAAGAAGCAACCTGACTTCAGATTTAGTGAGCTTCAGAATAAGATATTCTACTGTACGATTAAAGACTTTTATCAGAGGTTTGACCGCAAAATTCTCGGATATGTATACCGTATTTTGTATCGTTGGCCATGTTGACTTAATAATCTCTTTTGTAGAATTTGATAAAAACAGATGCAGACTATCCAGATTATAATTTACATCAATCTCATTCTCTACTGCATCAATATTATGTATTAATTCAGCCACTGTTCGTTTACCATATCCGTTAATTACACGTTCCTTTGCTTCCTGCAACAGTTCTTTCAAAACAATACTGTCTTTTTGATTTTCAGGATAAGTCCTGTGTGTATTCATTGATATAGAAACACATGGAATATTCTTCTCTGAGGCAAGTTTCTCTAATTTTTCTCTTTTCATTTTATCAGTTTTTTATCGGTAATTTATTTGATTATCACCTAAAAATCCATTAAATATATACATGAATATTTATTTTTTGTTTCATTAGAAGTATTAAAACACAGAAATACATATCATAAAATATCTCCATTAGATCAATGGGTGTTTCTTTTTTTTATTATATGTTAGTCTACAGACTAATTACTTAAGCATCCGTTCCCATACGGTTTTATTTTCAAGTGAATAAAATTCAGCAACAGAAAATGAATTAAGATCCAGGTTGAATCATCAGTTTTGTGTCTATTCTGCCTGTTTTTTTGTAGGGATAATAAAAAGAGGGATAGTAGTTCCTTTCAACACATTTGCTGCCTCACTTCCCATAATTATATTTTCTAACCATTTCCTACTGTGAGATCCCATAACAATAACATCTACTTTTAAATCTTTAGCTGTCTGTAATATTGTTTCAGCAATATCACCTTCTTTAAGAATAGTCTTAATAGAATCATCACCCAAAAGTTTTTTGGCTTTATTCAGAAATTCCTGTGTCGAAATCTTTAAGTCGCCCATAATATCAACCCTCAATTCGCGCATATAGGTATAGGCTGAATAATACACCGGTTGCTCGGAAATTACATGCATCAATATTGTTTCGGCATTCATAGCAGTTGCCATCGAGAACCCTAATTCAGCCACTTTTTGCGATGTTTGATCGTAATCCATGGCAATCAATACTTTTTTAATTTTTGTAGCCTTCATGTTCGTCAAATTTATTTTAATAGATAAAATTTCAAAGTTTGATAATCAGAAAAATATTTCAGACTATTCTTTCAATATCTATCTATCCGTTTTATACACAAAGATCAGCAATTTTAACATCGTTTGAGTTACAAAATTTTTGAAAAAAGTTATAAGATTCACACATCCTGAAAATGGACAGAGAGTCTATAAATCATCATTTACCAGTTGGTCATTGACTATTTACTGTTATTTCTGAATAATCCAATAGCTATGTGACTGTTTTTTCATGAAAAACATTTGCTCCAAACGCAAAACAAATCCACTTTTTACGGAGTTTGTTAAATATCACTCTGAAAATCGAATTTTACACTTCCAGCTTCATAGTTAAGTCTCGGGTTCTTTAATATTTTATGTGATTGCCTGAAAACAGACCGGTATAACTCCACTATTGCTTTTACTTATGTTCTGGTCCTCTTTAATAATTTAGTATGAGTCACTTGTAGTTTTATTTCGGATGTATTTTTGATATATTAACATATTAATGATAAGAGATATCTAAGATATATCCGTAATACAACTAAGATAAAATTAAGAAAAATGGAAAAACAGGAATAAAACAAATGTAAAAGGAAAGCATAGGAAGACTGGGGAAAAAACCGGGTAATATGAGCACAACCTGATTATGAAATGGGAGTCCTTCGAAATTTGTTTCAGAGTACACTCTAGAAACATGAATCTTAAAGTGGTTTACAATTCACGTAACTGGGTGAGTAGAATGTGAAGTTCCTGCATCGAATAACTCAGGTGTAAAAAAAGTCATAACATTTTGGATAACTGGAATATAATTCACACATGGAAAAACATCCTCCCTGTCAAATATTTCTTTTATCAATTAATTCCATGATTTAATAAAACAACTTCTGAATTATAATCCGATTTTCCCCTGTTTGGAGAAATCGAGATTAAACACGATACGAAACCGATTATTTATTGAACCGGTGATAGATTGAATATTGCCGGTAACCAGGAAGGGGATATGGATTTCAAAAAGATTCCACAGACCGAATTTAATTCCGGCTTCTCCAAAAAACGGAGAATTATTTGCCGGATTTAAACCATGGTCATTTAGCAGACAGTTGACAAAGGGTTTAATTCCAATGCGGCCGATTTTCCCGGGTAAATTACTTGATAGTGAGAGTGAAATCAACCATTTGCTATATCCGAGTTTATCATTAACAGGAGAAACTAAACCACCCTCTGAAATAGTCATTTGTCTGGACCAGAATGAAGTGGGGAAAGCTCCAAACCGATCGGGATAAGTACCTTCGTAAAGATATTGATCACGACCACTTCTGCCAGCCGGGGCCAGAGAATAGACAGGGTTTGAGGATGAATTATTTAGCACAGTACCAGCAAAAAGTCTTATTTCAAGTCCATTATTTTTACCGGTATAGCTGTGTTTATAATTGATATCAACAGCTGCTTTTTGAAAAGCTTTTCCAGATTCAAAAGTGACCAACATAGTATATGGATTTACTAAACTTGTTTTTTGAACATCGTAGCCTAACTGAATATATGAATTCAGTGTTGTTTTCTCCATATTTTCAATTTTTGAAAGGTCGGAAGCCAGAATATAACGTCCATAAATTTTTTGCCGTATGGGATTGGTTATTTTATAAGGCCTGAGATTAATATCTAAACCGGCCATGATTTTTTGATAATTTTGATCGCCGGGCGCTCCAAACTGTGTTCCTTCGAGAGTCACTTTTGCTAAACGTATCCGGTTATTATATGGAGTAATGTTGTAAGATACTTTTCCATAACCTGCCAATTTCGAACTATTAAAGGTATAAAAAGGCATTATAATATATTCGAATGGTTTTGGAATAACAAACCCGTTATGCAATGCCATACCTACCATTAATCCGTCTTCCCTGTTCCAGTTGACAGCAGGTATATACATGAGGGTATGTTTTTCGGGATCTTCGATACTAAACAAAAGTTGAGGTTGTACCGGGTCGGCTTTTTTGAAAATTCCGGTAGTCCATATGTTGTTATTGAGCCGGGAAATTTCCGGCATGATATGGTTGGGATCAATTTTAAAGGATGTAAAATTACCTACTGGAACATCAATCCACTTTTGGCCTTTAAATCCCTCTATCCATTTTTCGAAACAGACCGAATCGCCGGACATTCCTGCAATCAGTAACGGAGAAGCCAGTTCTCCAACATTCTGAATTAGCAATTGGTGATTTTTATAACGCACCATTTTATAATCAAGACGTTTTGTCGTACCAATCAAATCATCAAAGAACCAATGCAAGTCTTTTCCGGTATGCGATTCAAAGACATTTCGAAGATCATTGGGTTGTGGATGTTTAAATCTCCATTGAATATAATAATCGTGCAATATCTCGTCAAACAACGAATCTCCGAGATAGGATCTTAGGTAATTGAAACTTATAGCTGCTTTATTGTAGGTAATAAGGCTATAATTCATAACAGTATAGTCTGTAGAAGTTTTATTTACAGGTTGCTCTGTGTTGCTTCGGGCAGTAATAAGCCATTCGAGTTCCATAATTCGTTGAATTGGCATTTTATCAATGTGAAAAAATTTTGCCTGTTTAAGTTTCGGTAAATAATTCTCCCATAATTTTTCATCAGGATATCTTTTCTTCAGGTATCTTACTTCATATGAAGTAGTCATTCCTTCGTCCATAAAGGGATATCTTCGTTCATTCGAAGCAAGAGCCCCATAAAACCAGTTATGGCAAGCTTCGTGTGCAATGACTTTATCGAGTGAATACGCATCTTTAGCGACTCCAATCACTGTAATTCCCGGATATTCCATTCCATCACCGGCATTCAAGGCACTTTGAACTGCCGTAAAACTATTATACGGATAATCTCCAATCCACCCGGAGAAATCATAGATGGCATTATTTATATAGGGAATGGCATTTTTCCAGAGAGTAGATTCTTGATTGGTGAACAGCAGCCAGGTGGTCACCACTTTGCCTGATTTGGGAAGAGTGACTCTACCTTTTAAAACATGAAACCTTTTATCGGCAAACCAAGCGAAATCATGAATATTATTTCCGATGTACTGCAAGGTTTTTGTATGCGTGAATGACACAGGAAAATCAACTTTCACCTTTTGTGATTGCTCTATCCAGGTTGTGTCGGCAGCCAGTTTATCCAGCATTTCTGCTTCCTGTTTATTTTGGAGATCACCGGTAGCGCCTACAATATAATTTTCCGGCAGGGTAATATTTACTTTAAAGTTTCCAAATTCCGAAAAGAACTCCCCCTGATCGAGGTAAGGCATTTGATGCCAGCCCGTATTGTCGTAAACAGCCGGTTTGGGAAACCATTGTGAGATTTGATAGGATTCGCCGATATGTCCCAGACGCGAAGTAACTCCTTTAGGAATTTTGACATGAAAAGGGGTAGAAACGGATATCTTTTGACCCGGTAAAAGTGGTTTATTCAGGAATATCTGACAAATATCCGGTTGGTTTGGCAATAAATTCCAGTGAACTTTCTGATTATTGACTTTAAAATTCAAAGAATCAATATACCCCTCTAATTCAGGATCTTTAAATAACCTTTCTTTTCCTTTTGAACTGAACAGTTGTTTTGCCAAATCGGTGTTATTGCCTGAATAAGCATTTGACCAGAGGTGAAAATACAGGAATTTAAGTGTATCTGGTGAGTTATTGATATATTCCACTTTCTCGAAAGCGGTCAATTCATGTCGTTTATCGTTCAGGGTAACATCAATATTAAAATTTACTTTTTGTTGAAAATACTTTTGCGAAAAAGTATCCGGATACATTCCAACGAACATCAAACATACCAGTAATAACCGATTTGGTTTATTCAATCCGAAATGCTTCAAAAAGGGGATCATAGTTGGTGGTTTTAACTGGTAAATTTGAAAATAGAGTTCTGTAAAAAATACAGAACTCTATTTAACCTGAATAACTTAAGTCATTTAAGTATTTTAGCAATTTATGACTTTTATAGAAATCATAAAGTTGTCTTTCAAAATATCCTTCGGACTAAATACCAAAGCTATATTCTGCTATAGAATTTTAAAGGAGAAGCAACAAGATTATAATGATCAAAAGAGTAGAACCACCGATATAAACATATGTTCCATCTTTATGCATGGTTGCCTTAATTTCTTTTAATTCACTTTTAAGTTCTTTTTTTTCTAACGATGTCATTTCCGATTTATCCATTTCACGGATTTCTTCAACACGTGCCCGGTAATTACTAACTTCTTCTTCTGATAGTTTACTGTTGGTTTCGGTAGTAGTTTCAATAGCTTTTGCAGAACTTGTAGTTGCAAATGTAGGAGCAGCACTCAACGAAAATATCGCCAAAAGCGCAATAAAAATTGTTTTTTTCATCTTCTATAGTTTTTTTAAATTGATTGTTTATTAATCGATGTAAAATTAGTATGTAAAATGACATGTGTTGTTACACAATTATCCAAATTACTTACATGATTCACAGATTTGATGAAGAAAAGAGTGCGAGACTTACAAAGAACAGATTTCCAAAAAGAGTATAATTTAAGTTTAAAGTGTTGGTAATAAATCAGAAAGAGATATTATTATAGTTTGGGCAAATAAATTTTTCGGCACATAGTCTTGTCCTTTCAGGTTGTAATATTGAATCCGTGAAGATCAATTAAAAGGAATAAAAAAAGGGAAAAGTTTCCTTATTTAAGCTTACTTTGATTTGAAAGTAAGCACATTGTTCTATAAGCAACTATTCTTCAATACTAAATCCGCTATGGGCATCAAACTGTTTCTTGTCAGGTTCTGTCATTCGCTTTCTAAGAAGACGAATTGTAAAGCCGCCTCGTAACTTTTTGTTATCCAGATACATCCAATCGGTGATATTATTTTTCAAAATACTAATTGTATCTCCTAATTTCACATCCGAAATTGATTCCGGTAAATTAGCAACGATTCCAACATATTTTTTGTCTTTGAGGATAATATTCTTCAACCAGATATGTTCGCTCCCATTTGGAGTAATAAAACGTGACTTGAGAGCAAAATATTTATAGTCTTTATTTTTACTTAATAAAGCCACTTTAAAGGAATCCAGTGTTTGAATTGCAGACATAATAGCATGATTCATTTCGGCATCATCATTTTGAACCGAATAAATTGGAGGTTCCCCTTTTCTTTCAATTTTTAATGTTTGTGTATTGTTGCAACCATTACATCCCATCAGGATGATGAATGACAGTAAATAAAATTTCATAACATGACTTAGTTTCTAATTAGAGTGATAAACCTGAATAACTCATTTAATAATGAATAGAGGAATTGTATACATTTTTAATATTATTGCAAATGTACTTAATTTTCACATATTATCACATCATCTTAAAATTACTGGGAATGATATCCACAGGTTTTATTGAGCTCAATTGTTGAATTAAATTATTCATCAACAGTACAGCTGTTAAATTTCGCCATCTACTTCTGTTCTATCGGTGAAATTTACAATTAAAACTACCGGGAGAAAAAAAAAGACTACCCAATCATGAGTAGTCTTTTAAGTAATATTATTTTTTATATACAGCAGGTCTGAATAAAAATTTAGAATAAGAATATTTACTTTTCCAATTTTCAAAGAACTTACTGCAATCAATTATCGGCCCTTGATAATTTGGAATAAAATAGAGATTACGGCAAGTACAAGTAAAATGTGAATGATTGATCCTAAGCTGTAAGCAAAAAAACCAATAGCCCAAAAAATGACAAGTACCAATGCTATTAAATAAAGGAGATTGCTCATATTCAAGTAGTTTTAAAATTATTGTTAAATATTTAATTTATTTTTGTAGCTGGTATAATATTGTACGTTATAACAAATCATACAATTACGGATATCGGTGGTTATAATAAAATTGAATCGCTAACCGTTTTATTTCCAACATAATTTAATAACAACGCACTCTAAAAGATTTTTGTCCTAAAACCTTTTAGAGAACGAAGTTAAACTTCATAACGTACGAAATAGATTAAGAGTTCAAAATGGAGTTTCATCAGCATTCTATTGAGAGAAAGATCTTTAAGTATTTTTCTTATGGTTGAGATTTTTGTCCTAAAATTTCAAAGGATTGTAATTATACTAAAGTTCGCACTTACAAAAAATGATTCCGGCTCATATAAAAAACAGGATTAAGGGTATCGTACTTAGAAGCTCTGTACTGCTAACTTATAGGTCAGACAACATCTTGAAAAAATCGTCTTTCGACTTTCCTAGTTTGACTTGAAGACGGCCGAGCATTTCTTCTTTCTTCCCTTCAGCAAACAATAAATCATCATCAGTTAGTTGAGCAAATTTTTGTTTAAGTTTGCCTTTCTGTTCGTCCCAGTTTCCTTTTAATTCAGTTGTGTTCATAGGATTAATTATTAAATGGTGAATTAGTTTTCACACTACAAAATTGATCAATTTCTGATGGTTTCAGGTTACATAATTTCAGTAATGATTTATATAATTCACACTTTGCAGAACTATATAAAAACCTGCACAAAACGAGCAACTGCAAATGATAGAATGTATCGTAGGAAATGATATACGAGAGAGTCTGTATAATTTACATTGTACCATTCATATTCATTTAATACAAATGTGGATAATAAAAGAAAAATACAACCCGAATAAAATCATTAAATTTTGTTTTCTGATTATTACTTATATACCCATCTATTTTAGATATTTTCAATCGGCTCAAGCCTTTTCATCTTTAGCTTTTTAAAATGAGAAGGAGTCAGTCCGGTAACTTTTTTAAATTGACCGGACAAATGGGCCACGCTGCTGTAATTCATTTTATAAGCAATTTCAGTCATATTTAATTCATCGTAAATAATATATTCCTTTATCCTTTCCACTTTATGTGAAATAATAAACTGTTCAATAGAAATTCCCTGAACTTCAGAAAATACGTTTGCCATATAGGTATAATCATACTTCAACTTTTCGCTTAAATATTCGGAGAAATTCACTTTAATCTGTTTATCAGAATGATGAACCATATCAATAACTGTATTTTTAATTCTTTCAATTAAGATAGCACGCTTGTCTTCGATTAATTCAAATCCAAGGTTTAATAATGAAATTTTCAAATCCCCCATTTTATCATCAGAAATTACTTCAGCTATTTCAACTTCACCTAATTCAACATAACTATAAACTAATCCAAGATTTTTGAATACTTGTTTCACCGCTATTTTACAACGGGTACTGACCATGTACTTTATATATAGCTTCATATTTGTATATTTTTAATATAAGCCTGTATTTTATTCTATGAAACACAATTCACAGGTTATAAGTATAACAGGTTAATATACAATACAATCAGATCAATTAAACAAAAGCATTTTAATTGATGTAACATGACTGTAAAATTAGACTACATTGCTGTTTAAACTTTACATAACAATTAAAACTACTTACAAGATTCACACATTTTATTCATATTGAATACATTAATGAATTGTTCGTAAATACGATGCTGCAAGGACTCATTAACTGAACGCAAAAAAAGCCCTGAAACCGAAGTTACAGAGCTCTTTTTGTTCGTTTTAAATGCAATATTATTTTTAGATATTTATAGTTAATATTCCATTAAGAATACAAATTTCGAAAGAGAATTATTCGGAAAATATATAAATTCTAAACACTTAAAAATCAAGAAATAAATATTGGATTTATGGATTTATCTGTCATCTTCCTGATTTAGTTTTCAGGTATATACTTCTACAAGTCTATTGATTGAATGAACTTTTTCAAAGTATTTGCCGAGTGTTTAAACAATTCCAGTTCTTCATCAGACAATTCGAGTCGAACATACTGTTCTACACCGTTTTTATTCACAATGGAAGGAATGCTAATACATACATCATTTATACCATAATAGTCCGTAATAAGCGTGGAAACCGGCAAAATAGAATTTTCATTTCGAAGTATTGACCTGGTGATTTTCACTAAAGCCAACGCAATAGAATAATTGGTTGCACCTTTTAATTTAATTATTTCATAGGCTGAATTTCTTACTTTCTCAAACAATTCCTTTAACTCTTCTTTAATATTGCCCGGTTGACCATAATCGGAACAATACTCTTCAACATCCATCCCTCCAATAGTTGCATTACTCCAAACCGGGAGTTCTGTATCACCGTGTTCACCAATGATGTACGCATGAATATTAGCTGAATCGACTTTAGCATACTCACTGATCATGTATTTTAGCCGGGCAGTATCGAGGACAGTTCCCGATCCGAGAACCTTGTTTGAGGGAAACCCAGATAATTTAAGAGTCACATAAGTTAATATATCAACCGGATTCGTTACTACCAACAGAATGGCAGTCGTTGTATATCTGGTAATAGAAGGGATTATTTCTTTAAAAATTTCTACATTTTTTTGTACCAGATCCGTCCGTGTTTGATCCGGTTTTTGATTAGCACCCGCAGTAATTACTACGATGTCGGCATCTTTACACCCTTCATATCCAGCTGCATAAATTTTTGTAGGATGAACGAAACTTATTGCATCATTTAAATCCATGCACTCACCAATGGCAAGTGATTCGTTTTTGTCAATTAATACAATTTCACGTGCTATACCGCTTATCATAAGTGAAAATGCAAATGTGCTTCCGACTTTACCGGCACCGATAATTGCAATTTTTGGTTTTAATGGTTCCATACTTATTTTATTTCACTATTTAAATATATTGTTTTAAACTTAAAATCTTCAGTAAAAAAAGATCGTTAATGTTGCCAGGTTATCCTTGTTATTTCAAGAGGAACAGAAACCGACGGAATAAAAGGCATTGCCCTTGCTGTAAAGTCGGAGGCTAAGCGATGCGCTGTTACTGTTGCAAAACACCAGTAAGCGTTTGATTCGCCTTCTAAATGACTACCACGATCCATGACCTGCACGATCTGCTCTTCATCGTTTATTTTATCAGAGTAAAGTTCGACCTTTACATTTTCAGGATGTACTTCATTGAAATAAACCTGAATTTCAAACCGGTGTTGATTTTCAACAGTATTCACTTTTACTTCTCCAAAGTGGATTGAATCCCAGTTATCCTGCATGAATTTAATAATATCGTTCAGTAGAATACCCTTTTCACCCTTGTTAGCAGCACGTTCATAAAATGAATTTGCCGCAGGAAGATAGTGTTGTTCGGTATATTCCCTGACTGTTCTGTCTGCCGAGAATCGTGGAGTTAGCTGAGCCAGACTCTCACGCATCCTCGATAGCCATACAGTAGGAATATTGTTTTCATTCCTGTAGTAGAATTCAGGTATTACTTTTTGCTCAAGCAGGGAGTAAAGTTGTTCAGCTTCCAGAGCATCCCAACCTGCTTCATCGTAGTGCTCTGCCCCATCACCGATAGCCCAGCCCACTTCTGGAGTATATGCCTCCGCCCACCAGCCATCGAGTTCGGACAAGTTTATGCCACCGTTTACCAATACTTTCATTCCGCTTGTTCCGCTGGCTTCCCACGGACGTCGTGGAGTATTGATCCAGACATCAACGCCCTGAACCAGATTTTCGGAGATCTGCATGTCGTAATCGCTCAGGAAAACAATCCGGAGGTTATAATTATGTTGCTTTATAAACTGAATCCATTCCTTTATTAAATCCTGTCCTTGCTGATCGGAAGGATGTGCTTTCCCGGAAATTATAAGCTGCACCGGATATTCGGTATTCGTCAACAGCTTCACCAGTCTTTGCTGATCGTGAAGCAATAAATTGGGTCGTTTGTAGGTCGCAAATCGCCGGGCAAAACCCAGTGTCAATATGTTTGGATCTAATAAATTAATTGTATGCTCAATAATCTCAGGTGAATGACCAGATCCAAGTAACTGTCTGGTAAGATGTTCACTTGCAAATTTAAGGAGTGCTTTGTTTGCATTGAGACGCATCTCCCAGAGTCTTTCATCTGAAATACGGCGCATATCCTGTTCCAGGGTCTTACTCATCCCCAGCCATCGGTCTTTGCCACAAAACTCTGTCCATACTTCATCGGCTTCTTTTGAGTCCCACGTTGGCATGTGTACGCCATTGGTTACATAACCTACCGGTACTTCATTCGTAGGCAGTTTTGGAAACAAGGGTTCGAAAATATGGCGGCTTACTTCACCATGCAGCCTGCTGACTCCGTTAATGGCACCACTACCGTGAATTGCCAGAAAAGCCATATTGAAACCTTCATAATCATTGTAAGGATTGCTCCGCCCTAAAGCCAACAACTGCTGTACCGAAATGCCAAGCTTTTGCACGGCATAATCTCCCAGATACTGACTGATAAGTGTGGGTGAAAAGGAGTCAAATCCAGCTGCAACTGCTGTATGGGTAGTAAATAAATTGCCTGAACGGGTAATAGTCAAAGAAGCATCAAATGATAGTCCTGTTTCTTTCATATAACAATAAGCACGTTCAAGAATGGCAAATGCTGCATGTCCTTCATTCAAATGACAAACCTGAGGTTGAATACCCAGCTCTTTGAGGAGTCGCCATCCTCCGATTCCAAGGATCAGTTCCTGTTTAAGCCGTATCTCTGATCCTCCTCCGTACAATTCACCTGTGATTCCGCGATGTACAGGATAATTGGCAGCATCATTGCTATCCAGCAGATAAAGTACGATTCTACCCACCTGTACCTTCCACACACGAAGCCAGACAGAATAACCGGGTAGTTTAATTTCAATCCTCAACCATTCACCGTTTGGTCGTCGTGCAGGTGTGATTGGCAATTGACCTGGGTCGTTATAAGGGAACAGAGCCTGTTGATTTCCTGCTTCATCTATTTCCTGCCTGAAGTAGCCCTGTTGATATAATAATCCTACACCGACAACAGGCACTCCCAAGTCACTGGCAGCTTTGAGTTGATCACCGGCGACATTACCTAATCCACCCGAATAGATTGGTAATGATTCATTCAGCATGAATTCCATGCTAAAATAAGCCACACAGGTAAGAGGCGAATCAGGATATGTTCGTTGATACCAGGCCGGAGCAGTAAGTGCCTCTTCTTTTAATTGAAGTATTGTTTTAATTTTTTCGCAGAATACTTCATCAGACATCATTTTCTTAAACTGATCACCGGATACTGTTTGTAAAACAATCCAGGGACTTAAAGTGGTATCCCATAAATCAGGATCAAGCTGCCTCCACACTTCATCTGCCGAATGGTCCCATGACCATCGTAAATCAAGAGCAAGTTCAGTTAACGAATCGAATGTTTCCCTTTCTATGGGTGAAAAGTTATAAGCCGGTTTGTGAATTTCTTGATTTTCTTTCATTATTTCATCTTATAATTGTAGAGAATAAATTGTTATTTCAAATTATTTGGATCATTAATACCGGACTACTAATAGAAATACACTTTAATTATTTTATTGTCACTTGTCTTGAGATTGTGTAAAGTTCATAAGTGACAATCTTTTAAAATTAAAAGATCTTCAAATAGAATGGAATCAAATGCATTTTCAGTCAGTAATTTAGTCCCGTATACTGTATGCCTTGTTAAGTTGTTGGAAAATTGAATCATAAATAAGGACCTCTGAATACGAAAAATTCTTATCAGAACAGACACATTCATTTTTTTAAAACAAGAAAATAAGTTTAAAGTTTATCATATAAACTTTAAACTTATTCTGGAATCAAAAGTTAATTGAAATGATTCAAACTTTTGAGATTTGCAGAAAAACATGAATCAGTTATGATTCTTGCTCTTTTTCTATATTATTTTTTAACTCTTCAATTATCTGAGTACAAAATACAGGAAGATCTTTCGGACATCTACTTGTAATCAGTTTATTATCCAATACGACTTCTGAATCGATCCATTCGGCACCTGCATTTATCAGGTCCGTTTTAATAGAAAAATAGGAAGTCAATTTCTTTCCCTTTAAAAATCCGGTTTCAATTAATATGGAAGCAGCATGGCATATAGCAGCAATTGGTTTTTCTTGTTCAAAAAATTCAGTAACAAATTTTATTACCTGATCATTCGTCCTTAGTGTATCAGAATTCATCACCCCACCCGGTAAAACCAGCAAGTCATAATCTGATGAAAGTGCATTTTCTATAGTCATATCTACTTTGTATTTATTACCCCATTTTGTTTTTTTCCAACCTTTGATTTTACCTTTATGGATTGAAATCACATCAACTAAAATTCCTTCTTTTTTAAGTGCTTTGATTGGTTTTTTAAATTCAGATTCTTCAAAACCATCCGTAGCAAGTACTGCTACTCTTTTTTCAATTAATTTATAATTCATATTGAAGTATTATTTTTCTGTTGTTTTTAAAAGTCAATGCATTTATTATTTACAGTTTTGCAAATTTTATCAATTCCAAATTAAACTTCTTTGATTCATCTAAAAAAAGGCTGTGACCACTATTTTCGAAAGCTATGAGCTGTGAATCTTTGATTCCTGTCTTTAATTGTTCGGCCAATTGGTATGAACATATTTTATCTTTTTTCCCATGAAGGATCAGGGTCGGTATGTTGATTTTAGTCAGATCTTCTCTCAGGTCAGTATCTCTTAAAGCATATAAACATTGTCCTGTAGCATGTGCAGTTGCAACTAGACCTATCCCGTTCAACCATTTGGAGATCCCTTCATTCAATGAAGTTTCAGACGCTGAAAATATCTTTGCAAAATCGGATAAGAGTTTGGGACGATCTCTGAAATTCAATGCAATTAAGTCATCGACATTTTTTTGAGTGAAATTGAAAGGAAAATCTTTGCGTTGTGTCCAGACAGGAGCTGCCGCTCCGGCTAATATCAGCTTTGAAATATGGGCTGCATCATAATTTGCAATATATCTTATTGCAATTGCTCCACCCATAGAAAAGCCCCCCAATATTGCATCTTTTATATTTAGTTTATCTAAAACGCTTTTTATATCCTTTGCATGTACATCGTAATTATAGGCTCCATAGGGTTTGTCTGATCGGCCAAAGCCACGTAACGTGATACCAATGACACGAAAATCTTTATTCATCAAATCAGGGTATTGATATTCATACATCTCATCACTTAACGGCCAGCCAGGTATAAGCACAATTGGTCTGCCTTCGCCTGCATCAGTCACATGAAGATGTACATACCGTTCAACTTCAATATACTCTGCTCTGATAGTTCGTGATACTTTGTAATCTATAGAATTATCCATAGTTTTAAGATTGGAATTGATATTAATATTTTTTTAAATCACATCACTAAATATATCCCATTCAACCTTTTATGCTAGTAAACATTTCAATTACCATCTCAGTTATTGTGACTGATAAATTTCCGTCTTTATCCTCGGTTAAATCATCATTTGCTAAGTATCTAAAATGTATTTAGTCTCTGAAATTTAATTTACACCAGAAAGTTTACGCTATGAATTTTAAAGACACAACTTTATAATTGTATCTAAAATGAATAGAAAAGAATAAACAATTCCCGATTAGTTAAATATCAGTACTCTCTATTTGTGATATTTCGTTGTCCTTTAACGCTTTTTCATCGGTTTGAATGGAATAAAAATCTTCACCAAGAGGATATTTTGAATTTTGAATTTGAGAGATAGTTGTTTTACTAAACACATTTTTAAATTTCCGGTTATTCTTATCAATTAAATTTTTCATATCATTTAATTTTACGTGAATTAAGTACGTTATTAAAAAGTTATTTGTCTTAAAACTGACAAAACCAGTATCTATAAATTTTAAAAAAAACTTTAAATAATACCGAGAATGAATTAATCTTTTAAATTGATCTGAATGCAAGTAACATGCTCAGTTTATTCCTTATCTCTTTTAAGATTGAATGATCTGCTTTTTGTCTGTTTATCAGGTAATCTTTAAAAACTAATTCAAAGAACTTTATGAGATGATGGTTGAATAGTTCCGGATTTTCTAAATTGCTTAAATGTCCGGCATGTTCGATAACTTCTAAGGTTGAATTTTCTATTTTGTCATGCATATTCTTTGCTGCAGCCGGTGGAGTAATGATATCCTTATCACCGACAAGTATTAGTACAGGTATATTAATATCAGTAAGTTTACTGCATGTTTCCTGTCGGGAAGCCAAAGCAAGCAGTGTACTGCAAAGTACCAGTTCGGATGTATTGAGAATCATGTTTTTTACAGAAGCGACCTCTGTCACCTTTAGTTTAAGTGATTCAGGTGCAAAAAGATTCGGGATACTTGCTATGGCATATTTATCTACACCTTCTTTAATAATATTTTCAACAGTTGCCATTCGTTTTTCCTTGACCTCATGGGGATCAGAGATGCAGTTTGTATCACACAACACCATTGCTTCAAATCGTTCCGGGTAATTTTCAATGGCATTTAAAGCGATGTAACCTCCCATAGAAAGACCACAAATGGAGGCTTTATCAATTTCAAGAACATTCATAAAACCAATCAGGTCGGACACTAAAAGGTCAATAGAAAAGGGGTCATTCCCTGCATCGGATTCTCCATGACCACGAATGTCATAGGTAATCACTCTGAAATCTGTTTTCAACAGTTCCACCTGCTTATCCCACATTGTTTTATTCAAGGGAAATCCATGAATAAAGATGATTGTTGGAGCGTTATCGGGTCCCTGATCAGTAAAGCTGATTGTAATATCATTTACATTCAAGCTGCTATTGTGTTCAAAGTAGCGCATAAAAAATTGAATTTTACAGTGTATATTAAATTCAGGTATTCGAATAACGTTTCATTCCATTGTCATCTTATCACAAGTAAAACTATTAATTTGGATGAATTTTTCATTTTTAATGAATGTCAATCGTATATATATTTCAGAAATTATTAATAGATGCTTTTAATGTTCTATTGAAATATAGGTATATAATCTTTCGTGTTTTTTTGTTGGTATAATTAAAATTGGGATCTTGCTAAGTTGCAATTGTTCATTTGTAACTCTTCCCATCACTAATTCCTCCAGCCATTTAGAACTTTGCGACCCCATAATAATAATTTCAGCAGCCATTTTATTTGCCTCATTAATGAGTGATACTGCAAAATCACCTTGTTTGACGATAGTTGAATTTTTATTATCACCTTGTTTTACACTAGTTTCATCAATAAAATCTTTAAAAATATCTTTTAAATCTTCCACTAGTAATGAATCCATTTTTAAAATTTTCAACGAATAGTTTACCAAATTAATTATTACTCGCATTAGAATAACTTCGGCATCCATTGATTTTGCCATCATAAAACCTACTTTTGCAACTTTCAAAGCTGTTGGATCAGAATCCAAAACTATCAACACTTTTTTAATTTTGGCTGGGATCATATTTATAATTATCAGAATTAAACTAATAAATTCAGCAACTAAAAATATAGACGAAGATGGATTCTGAAAAATTGTTATTTGTTTGAATTTTCATCCAAATCGTCATGATCATCTCCACCTAAACTATAATAATTATTTTCTTCGTCCTCACTTCCAATCTTCTCCTGATTGTCGTCTAATTCTGAACCGGGTACATCTAAATCATCCCCTGAGGCATCTTCTATAAAATCTTTTTCATTGTTTGTTCCGTATACTTCGTTTTCCTTGATACTCAGCACTTGTTCCGGATCAATCTCTTCTTCCTCTTTTCCCTGATTGTAAATATCTTCACTATTATCATAAGACAGGTATCCGGGTAAAATTGTCTTTCGTTGGCCATCTTCATGTCTGAGAAGTGGGTGCTTATTAGTGTTACTATTATTTTCCATATTCAATTTTATTTATTAAATTTTCATTTAAGTAAAAAACATCTTATTTTTTCAATATATTGAACAACGTTTCAAAGATCATATTTTTTTCGCATTAAAAGGTTACATAATTTTTTGATTTTCTTACATAATTCTCACCTTTTTGACCCTGTTTTTCCATTTCAATGATTATTTAAGAGAAAAAAGTTTAAAATCTAAAGATTAATATTTATTGTTTTGGTTCATAACTTCGCATTTCATCAAAATAGGGAGTCTTTTGTTCTTCTACACATTTTGCAGCATACAGATATAGTGCTGCACTCCAGGTTTGCCAGTCCTGTCCCTTTGGTTTACCATCCTGCGCCTTAATCCATTCATTAAATCCAAAATGGAGATTTTCAGTTACAGGTATTTTTATAAAATGTGTCAAAACAACGAGCTTTTCCTGTGCAAGAGTAAATTTTTTCGCAGCGACCAATGCTGCAATATAGATCCCGCAGACAAACGGCCATATACCTCCATTATGATAATCACCCTGATTATTATATTTAGCGTAGCGGTCATTCCATTCCGGATCTTCGGGTTTTACAAACGGGAAAAAATTAGGTGGTAAATCAACGACCAATTCTCCCTTTTCGCGCATAGAGGCACATTCTTCTTCAATCCACGAAATCATTTCGTTGGCCCTTGTTGGTGAAGCAATACCTGATAATATAGCCAGGCTATTACCCAACAAATCGAACCGTTCACTGCTCAAAATTTTATATGACCAGAAAGCATAATATGGTTTATGTTTTACGACAAAGCCTTCGTGTACATGATGATGACCGGTTCCGGCAGAGACCGTAAACTTACTCATTGCCAATCGTACCTTATCTGCTCTTTCATTCAGCCCCAAAAGCCGAAGATAGCTGTAAACAATCGTATTTACATATAAACCGTATCCCAGCACCCATTGCTCATCACGCCAGTCACTGGTTGGTTGTTGTGCTACCAGACATCGATCAGATGGGCTTTGATATTCCATCCATAGAAGTGCCTTTTCAACAGCCTCATGCAGGAATTCGGTTTCTCCGGTTACCTTTCTAAAAATGCCGACACCTAATAAAAACAATGGGGTAGTATCACTTGCTCCACGATCTTCGTTACTATGTACCAATGAAGGAATATGACCATGGATGGTTTGATTTTTCGCAAGTGTTTCCAACACTTTTCGGATACTATCCATCAGTTTTTTATTTCCTGAAACAGCTATTCCAAAAATTGAAAACATCAAATCACGTGTGTAAGGTTCAGGGTATCCCCAACCGGCTGTTCGTGGAAGTCCCATATACGGTCCGTGTGAATTATGGAGCAATACTTCGAGCGCTGCCTTCTTTGCTTCTTCTATTTCTTGTAAATCATTTTGTTTCATCATTCTAAGTTTATTTTTTCTTTTTAGCCATGTTAAAAGCGATAGCTATTGCCTGTTTCTGTGCTTTTTCATTCGACTCAGGAATAGAGGTACCTATCGTTCCCTTCTTGTGATAACTGTGCATGATCTCTTTTATATTTCCTGAGATAACTTTTTTTGATTTTCCTTTTTTTAGTGGCATTTCGATAGAATTATTTGTTACTTGTCAAACTTTATATTAAAAAATCAATGTCGTTTAAATACGTATTTTTAATATGTGAAACTTAGTGTTTTGGTGCACTCACGGTATTTTTAATTACCAATATATCCCGCAAACACGAAGAAACTCAATTAAAATCTACCATCTAAACGACATTGATTTTATGAAAGAACTTTACTAACCTTTCAAATTAGTATATTCCCATTTTATCATTCATAATCTGAACGAATTTTTTCGCAACAACACGATAGTCGAAATTTGCCACTACTCTTTTCCGGCCGGCTTTACCCATTTTTTCACGTAAAGGCGCATCGTTCATAAGTGTCAACATATATTTAGCAATATCCTGAACATCTGCACGGTAATCAACAATTCTCGGGGACTCAAATATTACTTTATGATGTTCTTCAAATCCGGATTCACCTCCCAAAACAACTTCATTTACCGCAATTTTCTTAGCAACTTCTGCCAGGAAAGCAGTCTCACCATGAATCAGGGTATCTAGCATCCCCATTGCATTAATGCTTAGAACCGGTTTTCCACAGGCACCTGCTTCCACCTGTGGCATACCGAAGCCCTCCAGACGTGATGGTGCAGCATAAATATCGCAGGCTCCAATTAAATAAGGCATAAAAGCCCTCGAAATAGTATTGGTTGCATACGTTACATTTTTTTCTATACCCAGATGAGTGGCCAGCTCCAAATCAGAAAGATTCTGAAGTTTAGTGCGTGGCTGAGGCCATACTTTACACACATATTTCCATTTTGGGGCTTTGGTATTGATAATAGCAAGTGCCTGCATCACTTCCTGTGCTCCTTTTGATGCAGCATCACCCCCTACAGTCAATACCATCAACTGATCGGGGGCAACTCCTAAAGCCTCCCGAACTGCTAGAATTTTCGGGTCATCTTTACTATAAGGCTTAAATGAATCGGTATCACAACCAACCGGTAACACTTCTATTTTATCGCCATTTATTCCATCACGGACATACATTTCCTTTACCCAATTGGAAGTAACCAAAATAAGGGGAAGTTCATTCAACACTTCCTGATAATTTGCAATATATCCATCGGCTACCAACCAGGGAACCGGTTGTATTCCATAACGTAACGGATGAAGGATCAAATGAGGGGTATACCCCCAGTATCCGACTCCAACTACTACATCCGGTTTAAACCAACGATAATACCATTCTTTCTCCTGTGCTGATTCGAAATGGACGGCATGAACATCAACGCCCAATTCCATCAGTCCTTTGTATAACAGATCTCCCTGTGTCGCTAATCCACCCGGTGTAGGTGGATACTCATACATTACCAATACTTTCATGTTTATATTTTTTTTTATAACATTGTTGTCAAATGGCACTTGGTTGCTCTGTTTGTTTTGGGCTATCAAGAAATTTACCTGCATTATTATATAAAATTTTCAAATTCTCGATACTTGGTGCCTTGAATATTCTTAATTCATGACCAATTTTATCGAGCGTCCTTTGCGTTCTGTGATTTTTATTCAAATGCCTGAATGTCTTTGAGATTGAAGGTGTTTCGAAGTTCCAACTATCTTTATTTAATACATATCCCAGACTCTTGTTATATAATGATTTGAGGACATCTACACTTGGCTTATTAAATATCTTCAGTTCTTTTCCTAACCGTACAATTGATTTTTTCACGAATTTCAAATTGTCATTCAGCATGAATGTATCTTTAAGATTACTTAGTTCTAATTCCCAGCTTTGTTTGTTAAATACATTTCCCATACTGTTATAATACAATGATTTCAAGACTTCAATACTTGGAGCATTGAATATTTTCAATTCATTTTCAAAATATAGAAGCGTTCTCTTAGTTTTATCCGAATCTTTAAACTGTTGAAAGGCGTCTACTAATAATGTTGTTTCTTTTTCCCAACTTAATTTATCACTGACAAAAGATTTGCTTTTATTGTACATTGATTTTAAAGTATCCAGATCAGGAGCTTTAAATATATTCAATTCTTTTTCTGTTTTCATTATCGATCTTTTTGCGGAATGTGGATTTTTAAATTGCCAGAAAGCCTCTGCCAAAGGAGTTGTTTCCGCTTCCCAGGAAGTTTTTCCATATCCATATGTTTCTGTAATTATTTTGTATTTGCTCATCCAGGTTTGTTCCGGTAGTGATTCATAGAGATCAGCTGTTTCAATAGCCCGGGGAAAATAAGCCTTATTACCATCCTCGTATGCAAAAGTCCACAATTCACCGGCTGTTACTTTACTGTTGTTCCATAATGTAACAACTGCTTTGTTTACTTCTTCATGACGTAAATGACGTGTGTATTCTCCTTTCGAATCATGTGTGATGATAAGGTCAAAATGAATAGTCGGAAGGAGTTTCAGAATATACTTCTCAAGTTCTTTCTCATCTAAAGGATCCTGTCCCGGTCCATCATCAATATCCCCCATAACACCTTCAGCATTTAGAAGTTTCAAGGTCTTATAAAACTTAACTGACCGATCAGGATCACTGGCTCGACAAAGACAAACAATAAACCATTTATTGGTAGGATGACTTAAAATAGTTCCCCCTGCCCATAATATTTCATCATCAGGATGTGCAACAATAACTGCTATTGATTTTGACTTTGTACTATTCATTTCTTGTATTTTTCTATTGTTAAACGTGCCATTAGGTAACTAACCGTAGACTCTGCTCCCTGATTAAGATTTACATGTGTTTCTTCCAAACCATCGTAACAGCCACCGGTACATGGATTATATATAATTTGGTGCAATCGGTTGGATCCTAAAAACCAATTAAAAGCGATGATCATTTTATCTCGATAATCTTCATCATTCAAAACATCATAAAATTTAGCCAACGTCATGATGGTATATGCAACATCAATGGGTTGTTCTCCAAAACGTCCTGCTTCCTTGCCTTTTTGTAACCAGGTTTTATTTGATATTACTTCTATGCCATTTTCATTAAAGGTATGTTCAAGCAGAAAATTAAAGGAAGTTTTAGCAATATCTTTATAAATTGGTTCTTTTGTAATTAGCCAGGTATATAACATGGCTTCAGGCAATACACTGTTGGCATAAGTCAACCAACTCTCGAACCATTCCCACTTATCGGTGGCTTCATGTTTATATAATACTACCAATTGATTCGCAAAAGTTTTAATTATATCAATATTTTTTTGAGACTTAACAACTTTCTGTCGATAATAAAAGCCTTTAATTGCAAAAGCCATCGCCCGGGGAGAATCAATTTTTCCAACATGAGGGATTGACATTTCAAACATTGTTTCAGCTTCGGTAATGATGTCATTAGGTATTGTTCCTTTTAATAACAACAGATATCCTAATGCCCAAAGCGCTCTTCCATTTGAATCGTCCAGATTGACCTCTTTATTTTGATCTGTAAAATTTTTATCCTGATCAACGTAATTTAAAAAGTCACCTTCCGGCTGTTGACAAAATTTTATAAATGAAAGATAGAGACGAATCTGTTCGATTTTCTCTTCTGTTCCTTCCATTTTAAAACTCATACAAGTAGCTACCAGCGCTCTGGCATTATCATCCAGCGTGTATCCGGTGGTTATGTCAGGGATATTCACTTTTGAAAACTGGATAAGACCAATATTAGTAGTCATCTCTTTCAAATGACTAAAATTAATTTCCGGAAGATTAAACTGTATCTTTATTTTATCACTTGCAATTTGTTGAAACAACATAGCATGTGCTACTGCTGAGTTTTCCCAGGCAGTAGAAATAATTTTTTGTAAGGTATTTACAATAATGCTTTTCCGCAACGGATTATTATTGAGTAACATAATCACATCATCAGCCAATTGTTTTGAATCATTAAAATCAAAAATAATCCCGGTATCTTTCGATAATAATTCCAGGGCATGAGGTATTGGCGTTGAAATGATCGGGCAACCACAACTCATGGCATATACAAAAGTTCCGCTTACTGCCTGATTCGGATCATTAGAAGTAAACAAATAGATATCGGTCAATTGCAAGTATTCCAATAATTCAGGTAATGCCAGGTATTTATTTACAAATTTGACATGATTCTCTAATTTGAGTTCTTTTACCCGTTGAATTAATCCATTCCTGTAAACTTCACCATCATTTTTCACAACTTCAGGGTGCGTTTTACCTATAATCAGGAATAAGACTTCAGGGCATTGTTTTACAATAGCAGGTAAAGCTTCAATTGTTGTTTCCAGACTTTTTCCTTTACTTAACAATCCAAAAGTTGTCAGGACTTTCCTTCCACTTAACTTATATTTTTCTTTTAGGGTTTGTTCATTCAAATGTTGAACTAAATGGGTTCCGTGAGGAATCACTGATATTTTTTGTTTATGAATCCCATAATCATTCATCAAAATATTTGCTGAAGTATTTGTCATTACTATCACTGATTTACAGGCTGCTATAATGTTTTTTACTTCAGTTTTCAACCGTAGGTCCGGCTTTGGTAAAACAGTGTGAAAAACTAAAACAATAGGCTTGGATAGCTCATACAAAAGTTGAAGAAATGCTGTTTCCTGTTCTTTATACAGACCAAATTCATGTTGTACCAATACCAGCTGTATCTGTTCATCATCATTGATTGTTTGAGCTAAATTCAAATAAGACGTAACCTCTGAAGTATTCAGTATGTATTTAACTTCATCCGGATAATCGTAGTTCTGATTACCGGTTTTCAGAGCACAGACCCTAACGGATAGTGATTTACTGAATTTATTATTAAGGGCTTTAATTAAATCCTGAGAATAGGTGGCAATGCCACATTCTCGGGGTGGGTAAGAAGTAATCACAAGTATTTCGGCCAGGTTTTCAGGTTGATCCCGATTCAATGGATGTCTACTTAGTTTTTCAAGACTTTGAGGATAAACGTTATTTTCTATATCATAGTATCCTTTCTGAATAATATGATTCTCTTCGCGATTGGATAATATTTTTGCTTTCATTTCATATAGTTTTAGTGATATCAATTTGAATAATTTAAGTTGAAAGCAACCCTTCAACTTATTTTGATTTATTTTTTCAACAGGACATTTTCATCATTCAATGCAATTGCTTTCTTTTTAAAAAAAGGTTTTATTTTAATCATAACAGGCATCGTATCCCCTAATAAAAAACCCCATGGTTTTAGTGATTCAACATGGTCAAAAATCACCTTTATAATAGCCAGTAAAGGAATGGATAGAAACATTCCGGGTATTCCCCACAATTCATTCCCTACAAGCACAATTATTATTGAAAACAAAGCATTAATTTTCACTTTTGAAGCAACAATTTTTGGTACAATATAATTATTGTCAATAATTTGTATAAAAATATGTATTCCAAAGACATAGAGTGCAAACCAGGCTGACGTTTTTGTAACCAGGGCAACCATCATAAATAGACCAACGGCAATGATTCCACCTATGTAAGGTATTATATTGAGCAATGCTCCGAGCACACCCAATAGAAGTGCATATTGTATTCCAAGTAATAAAAGTCCGGCAGCATTAAGTGCTCCTACTATGATTGCTTCAATAATCAATCCAAGTAAATAATGCTGGACTACTGACTTAGTTTCAATGACTATTTCACCAACCTGATCCAGATGAACCTTTTTAAATAAGCGGTGTATAAATTCTATTAAAAGAGGTTGATAGTATAATATTACAAAAACATAAACAGGAACTAATAGCAAAGTCATGACTACACTTCCAACCGACATGATTGTTTCGCCGATTAGAGTCGTATTTATATTAATGAGTTCATGTTGGGATTTAGTGATCCAGGCATGAATTAGTCGTGGTCGTATATTAAAATATTCAGAAATTGATCTAATTGTCTGATTAATCAACACTGTAAATTTATCAACGAATACAGGCCATGAATCAGCGAAGCTAACAGCCTGACTATAGATAAGAACACAGAATGCTATAATGATTAATAATGTCAGCAACAGGGTCAGGATAATAGCTATTACCTTGTTTATTTTAAGCCTTTCAAAAAACTTTACAATCGGATTTAATAAAATCGCTATGATCAGGGCGAAAATAATAGGAACAATAATGCCCTGTGCAATATACAATATCGTTAACAGGGCAGACAAACCGACAAAGAAAATGCCAGCCTTCACATAGAAGGGCAATATTGAATTATTTGTTATCACGGGTTTTCAATATTTTCTTTGTTAGCAAGATGTTGGTCTTCATTTTTTTTATGAATAAACTTATCAATAATAAAATTACCAATTGATTTGAGAATATCAGGATGTTGAGCTACAATATTAGTAACACCAAATTGTAAAGCCGCTCCTAATATTTTCCGGATTAAACTATTTGAAGTACCAACGGCTATTTTTTTTGATAAATAACCGCTTATCAAGCCCATTATAGCACCCAGCATATTATCAATTAAATAGGGTGAGGATGTTATTTCAAGCAATGTATTTTTAATCAGATTGATTGGTTTCAAACTTTCGAATGTAACGAAAAAATGATCCTTCAATAATTGACCTTGAACTTCTTGTTGAAATTCCAGATTTTGAATGGCTAATTTAAGTTCGGCAGTACAGGTTATTTTTTCCATATTCTTTTTTTTCTTTGAATATTCGGGTATGTCTTTGATTCTGTTTTGTAGTTATTGTTAAACAATTACTATCAGTAGATTTTCATCAATTCACAAGTTAGTCAAATAGTTCTTTTGTCCAATTCATAAATCTTTTATTTTAGAAGCTGTTTAATAATATAATCATATATGATTCTTTTGACCCATTTACGCATAAAGAAATAAAACACAAAAGCTATAAACACATAAAAAGCCGCTACCAGGAAGAACCCGTAATAAAACTGTCCGAAAATTTGTCCCAACCACAAAGCCATTCCTAAATTAAAGAAAAGCAAAATAGTACCAATAATCAGAAGAACAAATGTATTCGGAAGGAAAGTAGATATTCCATCTGAGGTTTTGTCAACAACTTTCAGTTTTACTAATTCAAAGCTTGTTTTACCGTATTCCGCAGCCCGTTCAAGCAACGATTCGATGAGTTTGGTATTGTCTTCCATAATGTTGGTTTAGTTATAAATGCCGGTAGATTTTGAATCAACCTGATTCATCAAAAATTTACATAAAAAAAACAACTATTTAAGTCTGCTCCGAAAATCCTAAGGCAGGACAATTTTTTTTAATAATTTCTTTTCGAAGCAGACTAAAAGTTGTTAATTGACATAAAGCAACTTATTTCTTAGAAGGTTTTTGATCTTTTTCTACTTCTTCAACTTTGACTTTAACTTCTTCGACAAGATCTGTTACTTCGTTTTTTGTTTGTTCAAATTTTTCGGTAATGCTGTCAACAAAATCACTAAATTTATCTTTCAATGCATCTACTTCGTGTTCACCTTTTCTGTAAATGGTTCTACGGGTGACTGCACCTTTTGCAGGAGCATATAAAATTCCTACTAATGCTCCAACGGCCGCTCCGGCCACTACTCCTAATACTACTTTTACTGTACTCATAATGTTTTTGTTTTTTTAATAATTACTTATTTGAATATTACAAATGTAAGCCTATTCAGGCTATTGTTAGTTACACAATTTTTAGAAAGAGTTACACAATTCACACTTTTACTCATTCGATAACAATTAAGCCGGATCATTATTAAATTTATTTTAAATGCCACGAACTTAAATTTCCTGCAGAGTAATGACAGTTAAGAACTAATGATCCAGGCATTAAAGTGTTTATAAAGGTGGGTAATTTAATATTCAATTGAATTCTAATACTGATAAACCCACATCCGACAAATAAAATTGTCACATATCAGTTCAAAAACCAATCCTGAAGACCGATTGAAAGAATAAACAGGGAAAACTTATGAAACTATATGAATTTATAAAGTATAAATAGTTTCAAGGGGTAAAAACACATTATATGTTTTTCCGGATATCTAAATAACATAAAAAAGAATCTCTGTTACCCTTCCAGAATGTGTGCAAAAAGATCAAATGGTCTGCAATTTTCAGATTTTTGAATAGTCTTTATAGATAACAAGTCTTTAACGGTATCGTTCGATTTTTTATGATTATTTTTAATAATCATAGAGGTAGAAAGATAATCCCATAAATCAGCTACAATGGGAAATTTTGAATTTTCAATTTCTGATTTTTTCATTTTAGTACGTATTAAAATTATTTGTAGTTATAGTTTAGTTTCATTTTTATATTTCAACATGCTATTTTGCAGAGAATTAAAACTACTTTATTTGCCATTATTAAATAAAATAGCCCTTTCTACTTGTCAGTCGACTAATATCAAGGGCTATTTTATTTTGATTTTTTTGTTTAAACCTGCTTGGCTTTATTTCGATATTATTTAGTTGAAATTAAGACAAAAATCTAAACTTGATGAATATATTGGATTATCCAATATGAATCAATTCAAATGATGGAAATGAAATTACAAAGTTTCTGATTTTCCTTTTTCCAAACGTTTTGCAGCTTTTTCTGCACGCTTTTCTTTCAGGTTTTTTACAGGCGTTTTTTTGTCAGATTTCTCTTTACCTTCTTTTTCTTTTGACATTTTGTTTAATATTTATAAGCTATTCTTCAAAGCTATTTCCATTACAAAGAGGACGTTACTGAATTTAATCAAAAGATTCGGATTAAATTTTAATTTTATAAGGACTCTAAGCGTTAAAAACAATCTTCTGGAATTCTATTCTTATTCATAAAAATACGTATTTTATTTCTATGACACAATTTTAATTCTAATTCTTTTAAAAAAAAATGAATATACCCTTAATTGAATAAAGAATAAAAAAATCATATTAGCCGGGGTAAAATACCACAGCTAATATTGATTTCATTTACCTTCAATGAAATTCGAATTGTTCGAACAGTGCTTTATATTCAAGTTCCCCGATCATTGCAAATACAGGTGAATCAAATCTGAATACACTGAATCCTTTTTTAAGGGATTTATTTCATTACTTTTAAGGATTGTATTTGTTTTATTCAAGACCCTGAACAGTCAATTGATCAATTCCCGAATATTTCAATTCAACTTTTTGTTTCAATTAATGAATGGCAATACCGATTGTTGAAACGCCTGTTGAAAGGTCCAAAAAGGCACCAATATTTCTCGACAGACGATATTCTGTTCCAACATGCAAATCAAGATACAAAGGATCGGTTGAATGATAGTAAGTTCTGTCACCATAATAATTATCATTCCAGGTTGTGGTTTCAAGAGCAACTCCTAATGAACCGGCAACATAAAAATTCCAACGGGAACCTGCATGGAGTAAATCATCAAGATAAACTGTTCCTTTTACTCCGATGGGCGTAACATAAGCAGTATAATTATCATCAGAATATGAATATAATGTCACAAATGGTGCCAACGTAAAATTTTTAGCTACACTAAATTCATAATTGATATCAAAAACCGGTAATGTATGTCCAATGTATCCGTAATATCCTGAATATCCACCAATTCCAATACCAAGATTTAATACATTGCCATGACTATCATAATTGGAAATTCTGTCTGAATGTCTTTGGGCTGATAAACTTGCCCCGAAGGTCATTAAGATCAATGCAACTGTTACTGTTAATACTTTCATTTTTTTGTTTTTAAAATTAATTAATTTATAATGATTAAAGTTTAGTGTCGAATGGAGATTTATTTATCTTCTGTTCCCGTTATCGTGACCTTCATTCTTTTTATTGTCATTTCCACGGTTTTTATCATTTCCACGTTTCTGATCCTGGTTATGACCTCTGTTGTTTTCACGAACCTGAACACGGTTATTGACTCTTACAGGACCACGATCATTTCTGTTCGGACGAACTACTTCATGTCCTCTACCACGGTTATCATGCCTTACACCAATATTTCGTTGTGCATGTCCACGGTATCCTCTGGCATATTTTGTCCGGTATTCCCTGAAATGATCATAAGGACGGTTACCACGATAGTCATTCATTACCACTTTGTAGCCACCATACAAATCGTAATTCCTATAGCGGTATGGCAATGTCCGGCTATGAATCCATCTGTTTCCCTGATAATAAATAAACATCGAATTATTTACATCATAATAACTTTCAATATCGGGAAGGTAATAATAGTGTACACTATTATATCCGGCTGGTCCCCATGCAGGTGGCGTGCCAATATTTACTCTTACTGATAATTGGCCTTGCAGTGAACCGGCAAGGATCAACATCATCCCAAAAAACATTAATTTTAAAGTTTTCATTTTTTTATCTGTTTAGTTTGTTTTTTTAGAATTACCAAATATTATTTTTCAGGGATTAATTGTGACGTTCGTTGTTACCTCTCCCTCTATCCTGGCCTCCTTTATTTCCTCTGTCATTACCACGTCCCTGGCCTTTGTCATTTCCACGTCCAGGACCCCGGTCATTACCATGAAACTGGCCTCTGTCATTTCCTCTGGCTTGTACCTGGTGGATGCCACGGTCATTGTGGTTATATCGTCTTTCCGGACCTCTTACTTCGTGACGGTTATCCCTTCTGAACGATTGATTCATTTCATGTCCTCTTCCGCGATCTCCGTGACGTACTCCGATGTTGCGTTGTTCATGACCACGGTAACCTCTGCCATATCTCGATCTGTATTCCCTGAAATGATCATAAGGTCTGTTACCGCGATAATCATTCATTACGACTTTATAACCGCCATACAAATCATAATTTCTGTATCTGTAAGGCAATGCACGACTATGAATCCATCTGTTTCCTGTTAAATAGATATACGATGAATTATTAACATCATAATAGCATTCAATGTCCGGAAGATAATAATAACGGGCATGATCATAACCGGCAGGTCCCCATTGTGGTGGTGTACCAACATTCAATCTCACTGATACCTGCGCCTGGGTTGAACCGGCAAGTAAAAGAACAATTCCAACTATAAATATTTTTAATGTTTTCATTTCGTTTTATTTAAATATATCAATTACTTTTCACTTTGCAAAGGTGCGGACTTTTACACACGAATGCATTACACAATTAATGGAAAAAGTTACATCATTCACACCTTTTAATAGATCCATTATACATTTCATCCTAAAAATGCCACTCTGATTATTTATTTATATCATTGTTTTACTTATACTTAGCATCAATAAACCCAACAGAAAGCTTAACCGGTATTTCTTTCCAACTGAGCGACACCAGTTGAATAAACAAAAACAATACCACTTTATTGTTTCCACGATCCATAAGTCAACATAAAATACATAATGGATTTACAATCTTGAAACAATTGATTACAAACAAAAAAAACTTAAAATATAAATAACAAACTACCAACTACTGACTCCCAAAAATCAACTTTCAATAATAAATTATAAACTACTCACTACAATCAACTTACTATCACTTTTTTTTGAACCTTTTCCGAAAACTATTTGTTTAATAGAAAAATTATTTTTCAACAGATTAATTCCAAAGAATATGACAACAAAAATTTATGTCAATTTAGTGGTAAAGGATCTGAATAAATCAATCGATTTCTTTACCCGGCTGGGATTTAAGTTTAATCCGTTTTTTACAGATGAAACTGCTGCATGTATGATTATTGGTGAGAATATATTCTCCATGTTAGTGACAGAAAGCAAGTTTAAAGAATTTACGCGTAAACAAATCAATGATGCACATAAATTCACCGAAACATTTATTTCTATAGAACTCGATAGTCGCGAAAAAGTCGATGAGATGGTGTATAAGGCTGTTGCAGCAGGTGGTGCCAGTTACTTTGCTGCAGAAGATTTAGGTTGGATTTACCAACGTAGTTTTGAAGATTTGAATGGTCACCAGTGGGAACTGTTATTCATGAATGAAGAAGCGATGAACCGTGAGATGGAAAAAACATCGAATCACAATACCCCTAATTAATAGAAAGAATGAAAATTATTGCCACATGGTTGCATAAAGTAACTATATCTGGAGGTTGTAGTCGTCAGGTACTGATTTTCTCAGTTTACGTGGTAAACAAATGAAATTCTAAGTGCAACCATGTGTTTTCAGATATTAAATCAGGTTTTAGAATCGAATGGTTAATATTAATTAGAGTCTGTTTACAAAGTCGTGTATTCTTAATTCATACAAGTCTGTTTCTAACTCTCTCTATTTCTATCGTTTCATCTCTTATATAGATGCTCTTAACATTTTCTTTTCTGTGGGAGAGTCCTTAATAACTAAAGGATTATCTTACAGACTTAATAAAACATCTTTATCCACTGTTAATAAAAACGAAGGTTTAACCAACAACACTAAAAAAAACAATTCAGAGATATAAACATTGAACTGGAGTATTAAAACACACCCTTTATTTCATGTATAGATTTGTAGAATGTTTATATCTGTAATATTAAACACAAACTTTATAGAATTTATTAAATTTTTTATGACTAAAAGAATATGCTGATTAAACATTAAAAAAAAAAAACAATAGTACTATGCATCAAATTAAACTGAAAAACAGAATTAATACTGTCACAGATTACTTAAATGAACAACCCGACAATGTATATACAGCACTTGAAAATATAAGGCAAATCATAAAATTCTTAGTGCCGGGTGCCGAAGAGACCATCAGTTATAAGGTGCCATCCTATAAGTATAAAGGTATGTTGGTAGGATTTGGAGCTGCAAAAAATCATTGTTCGTTCTTTGTTATGAGTTCAACACTACTGAATGATTTCAAGGACGAAGTCAAAGATTTTGAAACATCAACCGGAACTATTCGTTTCTCCCCGGATAAACCAATTCCAAACGATTTGATAACTAAAATTGTAATGGCAAGATTGGCAGAGAATGAAGCAAAGCACAAAAGGAATGAGAAGTGAGGAATGAGAAGTGAGGAGTGAGATTGATAATTTTTTCACTTCTTACATCTTACCTCTTTCTTTCTTACCTATCACTCCTCATTCCTCACTTCTCATTCCTTCTTAATGGCAGCAGTCAGTGCAACGGTCCCGTTTATGCCTCCCAGTCCCATACTTTCGACTGCTGTACTTGGCACTATGACTATTGTCGAATTTGTTTTAAGTCCTTCGTAGAGCATATTCATAGCTCTGAGGTGAAAAGCAGTAGGATTGTCCGCATAACTTTTTGAGGCTTCGTTAAACATTTCGGCAATCTGACGTTCAGAGTCTCCCAAAATAACACGGGCCTGTCGTTCACGCTCAGCCTGAGCCTGCATAGACATGGCGGCTTCCAGTCCCTGAGGAATCAGTACGTCCTTTACTTCCACCGAGATTACATTAATTCCCCAGGGTTCGGTCCGTTCGTCAATAATCGCCTGTAAAAGAGTACTTATTTTATCCCGTCCTTCCAACATATCTGCCAGTAATGTTTTACCGATCACATCCCTGAGCGCCGTTTGTGATGCCCAGCTGATAGCACTG